>JAEEGL016275078.1_pt1 | contig 66551 bp, 58 predicted proteins | sample 9134231 | NCBI WGS metagenome assembly JAEEGL01 (sample SAMN16246548, study PRJNA631951) | gut metagenome | biome: gut microbiome; feature: rumen; material: fiber-attached | host: Bos | place: Iran: Karaj | collected 2018-10
CTTAGCTTTTCTTCCTTACTCCATTTCCGATGCGGTACGCCTTTCTTGCTCATCGTTTCTCCCCTTCCTTTCTCCTATTCTACAACATAAAAATGAAAGTAGGCACTTTTCAGTGTCTACTTTCATCTTACCAGGTGCAGCACGCCATGGCGTGCTCTTGTTCTTTCAACACAGAGCCAGACATCTACCGCAGACGGGTAAGAACAGGCCAGGAGGAACGGGGGAGCTTTTGAATCTCCCGGCGGCGGGCGCCGTTCCTGATGGAGACGACGATCCAGCTAACCAAGAGAGGCAGGAGCATCACGCCCAGGGAAAGACAAAGGAGGAGATCCTCCTCATAGAGGATGTAGTACACAAAAAGGCCCAAAAGGCCGGCGAGGAACGGCCAGACGATCCAGTTGGGGATCTCCGAATAGCTTGCCCAGGGTTCCCGATGGCCACAGGAGGCGCAGGCCGTTTTGAGCTTCGCGGCCCGGAAGTCCCCGGCGGCAAATTTCCCGGAAGCCTTTTCCATGACGGCGCTCAGATCCTCCCGGGCTTTCGCCTTGAGCTTTTCCTGGTTCTTCCAGAGACTTGTGCCCTGGGCGGTGCCGGTGAAGGTAACGCCCTGGGTCGTGCGGTTCACGGCACCGCATTCGGAACAGATCCAGTCGACCTGGGTGGGGACGGTGAGACGGGCGGTGGCGGTCCTTGACATGACGTTCTCTCCTTCTTATTCTTCCGGCATCTGTGCCGGGGCATTCTCGGGCCAGCGATCTGGACGATACGACCGGATGCGTTGGACCACTTCCTCAGAAACATCCTGAGGAAGTTCCAGAGATTTTTTGACGACCTTGCCGCTCTCGTCGAAGTGCAGATACAGGAAGGGAACGGAACCGATCAGGCCCGTGCCCGCATTCATGATGGCGGCTGTGGGATAGACAAAATTCCGGTCCGGATCTTCCGGTGAGGTTCCGGCCACTACGGCGTCGTCGAACCGCAGTTCGGCAGTGGCGGAGGATACGGGATCGAGCCGGTCGATCCGTGCGAAGACCTCGTCCTCGTTACCAAGCGCCCGGACCTGTGCCAGGTATTTGTTCCATGCGCGGGTGAAGGCGTTCTTCCCGCTGCTCTTCAGTCCTGAGATGAGGATACCTGCGCCGCCAACAAGACAGACGACCGCCGCTGCCGCGGAGAGGATTCCGCAGAGTTCTGCCGAGGTGAAGAGAAAGACGATGCCCCGGCCCCGAACCAGCAGTCCATAGGCGTTGACCCCGAGAAGTGCTGCGAGGATCACGCAGAAGATCGCGCCTCCCGGTGAGTTCTTTTTCGACGCACGCAAGGCACGTTCCAGATTTTTGGCGACTAGCTCGCGATACATGGCGGAGTCCTCCGTTTCGGTTGATGAAGCACCTGTAGTATACCACCGCGTGCCGTGGGCCGCAAGCATCGGGAGCGGGGAAAGTATACACAAGGATAGAGGAAACCGCGCTTCGGCCCCAGCCGTTGACTAGGTTTCAGAAACCATGCTATAATCGGTCCGTCGGAACCGTTTGGACCGACGGTTTTTCGCTTTTGGAGGACAGGATGGAGAGAGAGCAGAACTTTACCCGGGGACCGATCTTCTGGCCCCTGGTGCGGTTTGCCCTGCCTGTGCTGCTGGCACTGCTGCTGCAGACCATGTACGGCGCGGTGGATCTCATGATCGTCGGGCGGTTCGGCGGCGAAATGGCGGAGGTGTATGTCTCTGCTGTGGCCACGGGCAGCCAGCTCATGCACACGGTCACCATGGTGATCTCCGGCCTTGCCATGGGCGTCACGATCCTTGTGGCCCGGCAGGTGGGCGCAGGCGAACCGGAAGAGGCAGGGAACACCATCGGCAGCGGCATCTGGCTCTTCGCGGGCGTATCTGCCGCAGTGACGGCGGCGGTCATCTGTGCCGCACGGCCTCTGGCGGAACTTATGCAGGCTCCCCCGGAGGCGCTGGAGGAGACGGTCCGGTATGTGGTGATCTGCGCCTCGGGCACGACCCTTATCGTGGGGTACAACCTGCTGGGAAGCATTTTCCGCGGCATCGGGGATTCCCGCCTGCCGCTCGTTACCGTTGCCATCGCCTGTGTTCTCAACATATTGGGGGATCTGCTGCTGGTGGCAGTCTTTCATATGGGCGCGGCAGGAGCCGCAGCGGCCACCATCACCGCGCAGGGGATGAGCGTGCTCATCTCCCTCTGGATCCTGCGGCATCGGAATCTTCCTTTCCGTCTTGGCCGAAAAGAACTGAGGCCAAAAGGGGACCGCATCCGGGAGATCCTGGGTCTTGGGATTCCCATCTCCCTCCAGGACCTTCTTGTGAACGTGTCCTTCCTCGTCATCACAGCCATCGTGAACTCTCTGGGCCTTACGGCTTCGGCTGGGGTCGGAGTAGCGCAAAAACTCTGCGGATTCCTTATGCTGGTCCCCTCTGCGTTCCTCCAATCCATGTCCGCATTTGCGGCACAGAATCTGGGGGCAGGAAAACCAGAGCGGGCCCGCCGAGCCCTTCTGTGTGCCATTGCCGCATCGCTGGCGGTGAGTGTCGTTACTTTTTTCTTCACATTCTTCCGCGGGGATCTGCTTTCCGGGATCTTTGCCAAGGACGCGCCGGTGGTCGCGGCATCAGCGGAGTATCTCAAGGCCTACGCTGTGGATTGCCTGCTCACGGCATTTCTCTTCTGCTTCATCGGTTACTTTAACGGCCTTGGGAGCACAAAATTCGTCATGATCCAGGGCCTAATCGGGGCTTTTGGCGTACGGCTGCCGGTATCTTATCTCATGAGTCTGCGCGAGCCAGTCTCGCTCTTTGCCATCGGGCTTGCCACACCTGCCTCTACAGCAGTGCAGATCCTCCTGTGCGGGATCTGGTTCTATGTGATTTGCCGGCAGGAAAAGAGAGGGCGCCTTCCCGGCGGCTCCTTGCCCGGGACATGAGGGCGTGATATACTCAACCAGGACAGCCGCTTCCTGCGGCTCAGAGACGGCAAAGGAGGCAGAAGAGATGGAATCAAAGAGATCCGCCTTCCCGGGACTGGAGGACCCTGTCCTCACCGCCATGTGCCAGGCCAGAACCCCCGAGCGGTTTGTTGAGCTCGCACACGCTGCGGCTTCAGAGGGCGCCGGGGCTGTCGGACTTCAGCTGGATCAGTTGGAACAGACATACCGCACACCCGAAAACTACTGCCGCATGCTCCGCAGTACGGAAGGGCTCCCGGTCTATGCTACAAACTACCGCCACTCCCAGTCAGAAGGCCTCTCCGACGAGACGCTCGCTGCGCAGCTCCTCGAGCTTGCTGACCGGGGAGCGGTGTTGTGCGATCTCATGGGAGATTACTACGACCCAACTCCCGGAGAGCTCACCAGGGAGCCTGCCGCCGTGGATCGTCAGCGCGCCCTCATCGGCCGGTTCCACGAACACGGAGCCAGAATCCTCATGTCCTCTCATGTGCTGCGGTTCCTCCACACGGATGAGGTGCTGGAGATCGCCAAGGCTCACGAAGCCCGAGGAGCCGACGTTTCCAAAATCGTCACCGCTGCCGACACTGAAGAAGAACTCATGGAGAATCTGGAGACAATCCTAGCCCTGCGGCGGGAACTGAAGATCCCATTCCTGTTTCTTTGCGGGGGGTCCCGGTGCAGGCTCCTTCGGATGATCGGACCCACGCTGGGCTGCTGTATGTGGCTGTGCGTCACGGAACACGATGAACTTGCCACAAAAACCCAGCCCCTTCTTTGTTCCCTGCGTCAGATGATAGAGGCGGTCAACAGATAATCCGAAAGGAGGCCAAGGTGAAGACGCAGCACAGGATCCTTGCTCTCGTGCTCACGCTGGCTTTGCTGTGCCCCTGCGTCGCCGGATGCGGGGCCGGTCGGTCAGTCACTCCCGCAGACGAAACAAAGACCGGGACCGCCTTGCGGCTTGAAAGGCTGAGATATGCTGTCCTCACTGAGGCGCCCTCTGATCAGGAACTGGAGGCGGGGACGCGTCTCGCGGCGGAGAAGCCATGCGTCCTTCTTCTTTCTGTGAGCGACGGAAACACCTCTGCCGTGACCCGCGCGGGGCTCGGCGACACTTTGGAGGAGGCCTTCGATGCGGCCCGGACGGAGTTCTTGGAGGAGACAGGAACCGCTGCGGACCGGTACGTCTGGCTTCGTGCGGATGTGGTCACCTGCGCAGAGTACATCACACCCGGGGCCCTGGCGGGGAAACTCTCGCGGGCTATGGAATACGGCTGGCGACGGGGCCTCGCCTCGGACGGCAGCTTTTCCGATGCGCTAACAGAAGGGGCTCTCAACGCAAGGGGCATCCTGGACTATGAGAAGGACCGCCTGGATCCGGAAAAGTGGTATGCCGCCATCGGGAAGAGCGCCTGCGACACCGCAGTCCTGCCGGATCGGCTGGTGGCATTTGATACTGCGGGCTGGTTCTGCGGGGAGGACGCCCATGTGATTTCCCTGCAGACAGAGGGGCTTTTTACCGGCGTGCGCCGGACGGATGTAACGGATCCGGCCGCCCTTGGGGAGATCCTCGTCACCGCTTCCGGATATCTCCGTGGCATGCTGCGGGAGAACGGACAGTTCGATTACGGATACTACCCAGTTACCGAATCGGTCTGCCCCGGTTACAACAACATCCGTCATGCCGGCGCGGCCTGGAACCTTTCGGTCCTCGCTGCCGCCACCGGGGATCTGAGTCTCCGGGAAGACGCCTCCCGGGCGCTGGACTGGCTCTTTGACAACTATCTCGCATGGGACGGGGATGCGGCGTTCCTGCTCCAGACTTCCCGTGCGGAGATACAACTTGGAGGCAACGCCCTTGCGGTCCTGGCCGCCTGCACCTATGACGAGACCTTCGAAGAGGATCGGTACAGGGGGATCGCCGAGGCCCTGGGCAGGGGGATCCTTCGGATGTGGGACCGTGAAAACGGATTCGTCCACGCTCTAAACTATCCCGCCCTCACAGTGAAAGACGAATTCCTTATCATATATTATGACGGAGAGGCATCCTTCGCGCTTTCCAAGCTCTGTGCTGCAACCGGAGATGAACTCTGGCGCAACGCCGCCGACGAAGTCATGGATTATTTCATTGATAATGACTACGCCGAATACGGCGACCATTGGATCTCCTATGCGGTGAACGAACTGACGAAACTGGAGCCCCGGCCGGAATATTACGACTTCGGACTGGAAAACCTCTCCCGCCACATGGAGGATATCGCCCGGTACAGATACACGAACCACACCTCCGGGGAGTTTCTGGCGGCAGGGCTGGAACTATACCGCCGAGCCTGCTCCGAGGAGACACCGCCTCCCGGCCTTCGCCGGTTTCGAGGGGAACGGTTCGAGGAGATTGTCAAAGACCGGATGGAATTCATGCTTACGGGATACATGCGGCCTGAGACGGCCATGTTCTTCCCGGATCCCGCCGCCGTAACGGGGAGCTTCTTCGTGCGGGAGGACGCCTTCCGTATCCGTATCGACGACGTGCAACACTATTTGGGCGCCTACTGCCTCTGGTACCGGGATGTCGTCTCCCGGTAACGGGACCGAGTTGCAATGACGAAAACGCAGCCGCTTTCAAAAGAAAACGGCTGCGTTGTTTTCCCTCTGCTCACTGTGATGAGTTTTCCAGATTTGGGTTTTCCTGCCGTGAGAGGATCAACGTGAAATATCCGGCATCCTCCGGAATCTCTTCCAAAGTCCTGCAGATCTGCTCGCCGTCCATCCCGCAGTTGAGGACGGCGACAGCCCGCCGTCCTGCTTGGAGAAGGGCGGCTTTGAGCTCGGGTATGTGCCGCACTGATTTCATGAACACGCAGGTCCCGGTCAACTCTGTCACCGATTCCGTGGTGCGGGCGGCGGGAACCACATGGAGCAGTTCATCCCGTTCTGCGAGCGGGATTCCCAATCGGGCCGCGGCGGCGCAGAAGGAAGGAACGCCGCTCACCAGTTCCACCGGGTAACCCGCAGTTTCCAGACAGCGCTGCAGATAGCTGAAGGTGCTGTATATCGTGGGGTCTCCCAGGGTAAGACAGACCACGTTTTCGCCCCGGTCCAGGTGTTTTGCCAGCCTGTCCGCACCAGTGCGGTGTGCCACCTCCAGCATCTGAAGGTCCCTCACCATGGGCAGATCCAGCGCCACCAATTCTTTTTCAGCCAATTCCGGCACAGCCTGCACCGCGATCCTGTAGGCCACAGAGTCCTTTGCCTCGTGCCCGGGCACAGCGATCACCCTGCTGTCCCGGATAAGGCGAACGGCCTTGAGGGTCATGAGCTCCGGATCTCCCGGTCCCACGCCCACACCGTATACCGTTCCCTTCATATTGAATCCTCCTGTTCTTGTGCCCATGGCCCGGAAGACGAGAGCAACGCTGTGTCCAGTGTATCATCGCAGGGAGGAAAACACAACGCCACGCCCACCAAGAAGCACGACAGCACAGGGCGGTGATGTCGTTTTTGCAGGACCGGTCTCAGAGGATGGCCGGAAAATCATCCTGGGGGCTTGACAACCATTTATGGATGTGATATCCTCATAAAGCACTTGAGAGAGCGCATATATCGCGGGGTAGAGCAGTCCGGTAGCTCGTCGGGCTCATAACCCGGAGGTCGGAGGTTCAAATCCTCCCCCCGCAACCAATCACAAGATCCGCTTTTCAGCGGGTCTTGTTTTTTGTGAGACTACCCGCCTGTCGGCCTTGTTGCGTTACTCCTCGGTTCCCTTAAGACCTTTCGGCGGATCTCTGCATCCTGTTTTAGGCAGTTAATTAAAGAACAGGGCGTCTGCTTCTTCTCGGAAGCAGACGCCCTGCTTGTTTTGGGGGAATCCGGCAGTTCGGGTCAGTCTTCTTCGTCTTCCGTCTCCCCACCGGGTGAAACGCGTACCACGACAGACAGGACCCGGTGCTTCGAGAGCTTTTTCACCGTTACGATCAGATTCCGGAAGGTGAAGGTATCTCCCATTGCGGGGTAACCTCCCAACATCTGGATGACCCATCCGCCTACGGTTGCGTTATCTTCCTCCTCCAGGGCGTCTTCTTTCACGTCCAGTTCGTCGAAGAAGTCTTCCAGGCGCATGTCGCCGTCTGCCTCATAGAGGTTTTCTGAAATCTCGCGGAACTCCTCATGGACCACCTCGGCCTCATCCCAGATATCTCCCACCAGTTGTTCCAGTACGTCCTCCATGGTGACGACGCCCATGGTACCGCCGTACTCGTCTGTGACCACCAGCATGTGGACAGATTTGCGCTGCATGACTTTGAGAGCTTCGGAAATGGGCGTGGTCTTGTGAATGAACGTAGCGGGCAGAATGGCCCTGAGCAGTGGCTGCGGAGAACCGGATATCTTCAGACGAAGGTATCGGTCCAACTGGAGGATGCCGGTGATGTTGTCCACGGTCCCGCGATAAACGGGGATTCGGGAGTGACCCGCTGTGCGCAGAGCGGCATCCAGTTTCTCGGGGGGATCGTCCAGGTCCAGGGCAAAAAGATCCACTCGGGGCGTGAGGATCTCCCAGACCAGGACGTCCTCGAAGTCCAGCGCACTCTGAAGCAGATCCGCAGTGTCCTCATCCACCACGCCTTCGTCTTCAGCAGTCTCCAGGATGGTCTCCAGATCGTCCTCTGTAACGGCTTCCGGATCTTCCTGCGTTTTCCAGAGCCGGGAGATGGCGGAGAGCAGTTTTGTGACGCACCAGACAAGAGGGGTGAAGAAGATCTGCAAGACCCGCAGAGGAAACGCGGCGAGTCCTGCGGCACCCTTTGCGTAGCGGGCAGCCAGGATTTTGGGGAGGATCTCCCCGAAGATCAGAATGAGCACCGTCATGATCGCGGCGGCCACCCAGGCGCCGTCCTCGCCCATAAGGTGGACAGCGATCACCGTGGCCACCGAGGAGGCCCCCACGTTCACCAGATTGTTTCCTACAAGAATCGTGACGAGGGTCTCGTCCCAGCGATCGGACAGGAGAACGGTAAGACGGTCCCGTGCGTGGCGGGGCTCATGATCAAGATGTCGTATGTAGAGCTCCGAAAGGGAAGAAAAGGCGATCTCCGAGCCGGAGAAGAAGGCGGAAAGGGCAATGAGGATCACGATGGAAATGTAGGGCAGATACTCGTTCATCGGGCACCTCCACGGGCATCTTCCTCATCGTAGATCTCGCCCACCAGTTCCTCCAGAAGATCCTCTACCGTAACGATACCGATGTTATTGCCGTCGGCGTTCCTGACCACAGCCAGATGGACCCGATGTTTCGTCAGTTGGTCCAGAAGTTCGTCCAGCGGGATTCCCTCAGGGACGAAGCGGCACTCACCCATGAGACGGCACAGATCCGGCGTACGGCCGGATTCCAGGGCCCGGAGATACTTCCGCGTCTGGAGAAGGCCGACGACCCGCCCCGCTCCATCCACCACGGGATAGCGCGAGAGGTGATGTTCAAAGACGGTGCGGCGCAGATCCTCCGGCGTCATATCGAGGCTTACGGTCACCACTTTGTTCCATGGCGTCACCACGTTTCGGACCGGGGTCTCGGTGAACTCCAGCGCATTCTGCACCAGTTCCGTGGCGTCCTCGCTGATGTCTCCGGCCTCGTCCATGTTCTCGATAAGCTCGTGGAGTTCGTCCTCAGAGACCGTGGGCTCTTCCTCGGGAGGGTTCTGTGCCAGCTTTCCAAGTGCGGAGAACACCGTCGTGAGGGGGGTGAAGAGCCACACGAGGAATTTAAGAGAACGGGATACCGTCAGGGCGAACCGTTCGCTGCAGTCGCTGGCAAAGGCCTTGGGGATCATCTCGGACAGCAAAAAAACAACAAGCGTCGTGACGATGCTCGTTGCGGCCGTCGCCCCCTCTCCCCAGAGCCGGATCGCCATGAGCGTGGCGAGGCTGGCACAACCGATGTGCATCAGGTTGTTGCCGATGAGAAGAGTGGTGAGCGCTTTATCAAAATGATCCAGCAGATACAGGACGCGCTTGGCCCGCTTGTCTCCATCCTCGGCATAGTTCATCATGCGTATGCGGCTGCAGGATGCAAGGGCTGTTTCCGCACCTGCGAAATATCCGCCGCCAAGGACAAGAAGCAGGATCGTGATCAGGTATCCTATCGGACTGCCGTCGCCGACAGGACTGCCGCCGTCCATTCGGACATCCACCTCCGTAAAGTTCAGAATTAAGCCCAATTATAGGGGGTTTCCCATTCAATGTCAATCTTTTTTTGAAGGATTTCGGCCGAACGGGAGGCGTGGGCATCGCTCCGGCCGAAAAACCCTTGAGATATGAGATGGGGGCTGATATAATAAAATGAATAAAAATGGGGGAGTATTGGATAGGAGAAGCCATGGGGTACGACAGATGGAACGTGGCCGGATATGACCGGGCTGCAGCGGCCGGGCTCTATCGCGCGGGAGTGAATCCCCTGGTGGCGGTGGTGCTGGCCTCCCGGGGCGTGACGGACGAAACGGCGGCGAAGGCGCTTCTGGACAGAGGGGCTGAGACTTTCACGGATCCCCTGACCCTGCGCGATATGGAGCGGGCTGCCGAGCGGATCCGCCAGGCGGCGGAGACCGGGGAACACGTGGCCGTCTACGGGGACTACGACGTGGACGGGGTCACTGCGGCCTGTCTTATGTCGGATGTGCTGGAGCGGCTGGGCCTTACGTGTGAGATCTACGTCCCGAAACGGCTGGAAGAGGGCTACGGGGTTCGCCGGACGGGCCTCGACGCGCTGCGGGAAAAGGGTGTGACCCTCACGGTCACGGTGGACTGCGGCGTGACGGCCGTGGAAGAGACGGCGTATGCCAGATCCATAGGCATGGACCTTGTGATCACGGATCACCACGAGTGTGGGACGGAACTTCCGGACACTGCGGTGGTGGATCCGAAACGGGGGGACAACGGCAATACGGAGGCTGGGCTCGCCGGGGTAGGCGTAGCCTTTAAACTGGCCTGCGCCCTGGAGGGAGCTGGATCGGAACGGACTGTGCTGGATCGATACGGAGATCTTGTGGCCCTGGGGACCCTGGCGGACGTGATGCCTGTTCTTGGAGAGAACCGTGCTCTTATCCGTGCCGGCCTGGAAAAGATGAAGACGGCGCCGCGGCCGGGGCTTCTGAGCCTGTGTTCGGCGGCGGGTCTGGAAATTTCGAAACTGACCGTCACCGGTGTTAGTTACGGGCTGGTCCCTCGGCTGAATGCGGCAGGCCGCGTGGGCACCGTTGGGGCCGCTTTGGAACTTTTACGCACCTCGGATTTGAAACATGCGGAGGTCCTCGCCGAGGATCTGTGCAGGTATAACCGGGAGCGGCAGCAGCTGGAGAGCCGGATGGTGGACGAAGCCCTGGAGATGCTACGGCGCTCGCCGGCCGACGGCCGCCCCCTGGTCCTGGCATCCGAGGGGTGGCACCAGGGCGTGGCAGGCATTGTGGCCTCCCGGCTGAGCGAAAGGTTCTCTCTGCCTGCGGCGGTGATCTGCCTCAAGGACGGCGTGGGCAGGGGTTCCTGCCGGAGTGTCGGGAATTTCAATCTCTTCGGGGCCCTGTCGTCCTGCCGGGATCTGCTCACGGCTTTCGGCGGTCACGAAATGGCCGCAGGGCTCACGCTGCCGGAGGAGAACGTGGCCGTACTTCGGGACCGGCTCGGAGAACTCTATCTGGCCTCCGGCGCCGGGGGAGAGGTCCGGACGCTGCGCGTGGACGCAGAGCTGCCGAAGCCGGAGATCCTGACGGAAGAGAACGTGGCGGCGCTGGACCTTCTGGAGCCCTGCGGAAACGGGAACCCCACGCCTGTCTTTTCCATGACCGGGCTGGAGATCCTATCCGCCTCCGCCGTCGGCGGAGGGCGGCACACCCGGCTCCGGCTCCGGAAACACGGAACGGAGCTGGAGGGCGTGTTTTTCGGCCATGCGCCGGAAGATCTTGGTGCCGTCCCGGGACGGCTGGCGGAGGCGGCGTTTACGCTGCAGATCAATGAATTTCGCGGAAGACGGTCGGTGCAGCTGCTGCTGAGCGACCTGATCGTTCGATGAAGGGAGACACCATGGATCCGGTCGACGAGAAATTTGAACACCTGCTGAAGACCGCAGCGGAGAACTGCAGCGGCGTGGATCCGGAGCACCTGCGTGAGGCATACGAGTATGCCCGGAACGCCCACGGCGGACAGCTCCGGCGGGACGGCACGCCATACATCACCCATCCCATCGCCACGGCGGAGATCGTGGCGGAGATGGGTCTGGACGAGGCTTCTCTCCAGGCGGCGCTGCTCCACGACTGCATCGAGGACACAGAGGTCACCCACGAAGACGTGGCGCGCACCTTCGGCGAGGAAGTCGCCGGTCTTGTGGAGGACGTGACAAAACTCACGCGGGTGACGTATTCCAGCAAGGAAGAGGAGCAGATGGAGAACCTTCGGAAGATGCTCCTTGCCATGGCGCGGGATATCCGAGTCATCCTGATCAAGATCGCCGACCGGCTGCATAACATGCGCACCATGCAGTATCAGACCAAGGAGAAACAGCTGGAGAAATCCGCGGAGACCATGGAGATCTACGCCCCCATCGCCCACCGTCTGGGCATGCAGGCGGTGAAATGGGAGCTGGAGGATCTGGCCCTGCAGTATCTGGACCCTTACGGCTACGAGGAGATCACAAAGGGTCTCGCCGCCCAGGACGCCCAGCACGAGGAGTTCATGGCACACGTTCAGTCGGACATCGAGAGCCGCATGAAGGAGGCAGGCATCCGCTGTTCCGTGAGCGGCCGCGTCAAGCACATCTACAGCATCTACCGGAAGATGTACAGCCAGAACAAGACCCTGGGGCAGGTGCTGGACCTTTATGCCTTCCGGGTCATCGTGGACTCCATCGCCGACTGCTACAACGTGCTGGGAAACATCCATGACATGTACAAGCCCATTCCGGGGCGGTTCAAGGACTACATCGGCACACCGAAGCCCAACATGTATCAATCTCTGCACACCACGGTCATCGGCCGGGAGGGCATCCCCTTTGAAGTCCAGATCCGCACCTGGCAGATGCACCATACGGCGGAATACGGAATCGCCGCCCACTGGAAGTACAAGGAAGGCGTGGAAGGCAAGCAGACGGACGAGGAGAAGTTCTCCTGGATCCGGCGGCTTCTGGAGGCCCAGCAGGACTCTGACGCCCAGGACTTCGTTCAGTCCCTCAAGGTGGACATGTTCTCCGACGAGGTCTTCGTCTTCACCCCCAAGGGGGATGTGGTAAGCCTTCCGGCGGGATCCACCCCCATCGACTATGCCTACAGCATCCACTCCGCCATAGGCAACCAGATGGTGGGCGCCATGGTCAACGGCCGGATCGTCCCGTTCAGTCACGTGCTGGAGAACGGCGACATCGTAGAGGTGCAGACCTCCAAAAGCTCCCGCGGGCCCAGCCGCGACTGGCTCAAACTCGTCAAAAGCACCGCCGCCCGGAACAAGATCCGCCAGTGGTTCAAAAAGGAGCGGCGGGAGGAAAACGTGGCGCAGGGCCGTGCCGACTTCGAATCTGAAGTGCGCCACGCGGGGATCCCCATGTCCGTGGCCATGCGGGAAGACGTGCTGTCCGCAGCCATGAAGAAGGCCTCGTTCTCCAACGCAGACGACATGTTCGCCGCCATCGGCTACGGCGGCGTCTCCGCGCAGAAGATCGTCAACCGTATCGTTGAGTTCGTCCGGCAGCAGGAAAAAGCGGAGAACCGCTCCGGCGGCATCGTCTGGAACAGCCGCCCCTCCAAGCCAGTCCACGGCGTGGTGGTGGAGGGCATCGACAATGTGCTCATCAAGTTCGCTCGGTGCTGTACACCTGTGCCCGGCGACGGTATCGTGGGCTTCATCACCCGGGGCAGCGGCATCTCCGTCCACCGTACCGACTGCAAAAACTACGAGAGCGCCCCCCGCACCGGGACGGACGCGGAACGGTGGATCCCGGTCCATTGGGGCGACACCGCAGGGGAGACCTATGAGACCACCCTGCAGATCGCCGCGCGGAACCGCTCGGGCCTTGTCATGGACATCGCCACCGTGCTCACAGCGCTGAAGACTCAGGTGAACACCCTTACCGCACGGGATCTGGGCAACGGCTCCGCCAGCGTCTTTATTACCCTGCAGGTGAAGGACAGGGACGAACTGACACAGGCCATGAACCGTCTCTTCGGCGTCAGCGGCGTGCAGGAGATCCTGCGGGTAGGCGCCCAATGAAAGCAGTGGTGACGCGTGTCACCTCCGCCCGGGTGACCGTAGAGGGCGAGGTCGTGGGCGAGATCGGCACGGGGTTCCTCGTCCTTCTGGGCGTGGCCGCCGGCGATACGGAGGAGGACGCTAGGTACATCGCAGACCGGGTGTGCGGCCTGCGTGTCTTCGAGGACGAGAACGGCAAGATGAACCGCAATCTGGAATCGGCGGGAGGCGCAATTCTCGCCGTGTCCCAGTTCACGCTGCTGGCCGACTGCAGAAGCCGCCGGCCGGCATTCACCGCCGCCGCCCGTCCGGAGACTGCGGTGCCGCTCTATGCGATGTTTCAAAGCGAATGCAGGGCCCGGGGATTCCGGGTGGAGCACGGGGTGTTCGGAGCGGACATGGCCGTCTCCTCGGTAAACGACGGACCCGTGACGATCCTTTTGGATTCCCGTATGCGGTAAGGAGGAAAAAGGTGCTCATCAAATGTTTTCCGGTAGGTCATCTGGAGACCAACTGCTATGTCGTCACCGACGAGGAGACGATGTTCGCCGCCGCGGTGGATCCCGGGGACGAATCCAACGTGATCCTGGATTATCTGGAGGAGAGCCGCTGCGTCCTGAAGGAGATCTTCCTTACCCACGGCCACTATGACCACACCGGCGCAGCGGATGCCCTGAGGGAGGAAACCGGAGCCAGGATATGGATCCACCGCGCGGACATGGCGGAGGGACCGGGGGAGAGCTTCCGGTTCTACAGCCCGCTGGGCGGCATCGGGACCTATTCCGAGGGGGATGAGATCACTGTCGGCGGTCTCACCTTCCGGGTGATGGAGACGCCGGGGCACTCCCCCGGTTCCGTGAGTCTTGTATGCGGTCCGGCCCTTTTCTGCGGAGACACCCTTTTCCGGGACAGCGCCGGAAGGACGGACCTCCCCGGAGGCGACATGGATCAGGAGATGGTGTCCCTCAAAAAGATCGCCCTGCTCCCCGGGAACCTTGAGGTATATCCGGGCCACATGGACGGAACGACCCTGGATCGGGAGCGCAGCGTGAACCGCTGGCTCCGCCGTGCGTGCGGCTTCCGATGAAGCTGTACTATTCCGGGCACCGGTACGTCTTCGCCTGCGAGCAGAGCCTTCTGGTGCTGTTCCCGGAGGAGCGTCCGGAGTATCCGGAGACGCGTGACACGGAAAACGCCGCGTACATCTCCCTTTCCGAAGGGAACAGGTGGGCCACGGCGGTGACCCGGCTCTACCGGGACGGCCGGCGCTGTCTGGGCACGGCAAGGATCGAGAGATGCCGGCTTGCGGACGGTCCTGTCCGCGACCGGCTTCTGCAGCGCATCCTGCGCCTCTCCTTCTACCGTGCCGCGAGGAGGCATACAGGCCGGGATCTCCCGTGGGGCGCCCTTACCGGGGTGCGGCCCGGTAAGCTCGCGCTGCGGTATCTGGAATCGGGGCTGGACCGGCCCGGGACCGCTGCCGCACTGGAGCGGGACTTTTTCGTCTCACCGGAGCGGGCGGCACTGTGTGCCGAGGCCGGTGCGCACTCCCTTGCCGTGAAGGGGAGCCTTCGTCCGGAGAATGTGTGCCTTTACGTCGGGATCCCGTTCTGCCCCACCCGATGCGCCTACTGCAGTTTCGTCTCGGTGGGAGTGGAGAAGTCCGCAGAACTCATAGAGCCCTATCTTGCGGCTCTGCGGCGCGAAATCGCGGCCACGGGGGAGATCGTGCGCCGCCTGGGTCTGCGCCCCGTTGCCCTCTATATCGGAGGCGGCACGCCCACGACCCTTTCCGCGGAACAGCTTTCGGAGCTCATGTCAGCGCTCCGGGAGGCTTTTGACCTTTCCGCCCTCCGTGAGTACACCGTGGAAGCCGGAAGACCGGATACCGTCACGGCGGAAAAACTCGGCGTCCTTCGGGAGAACGGCTGCGGCCGGGTGAGCGTGAACCCTCAGACCATGTCAGACGGGGTCCTGCGGGCCATCGGCCGCCGTCACACGGCGGAAGAGACCGTAAATGCCTACCGGCTGGCCCGTGACGCCGGGTTCTGTTCCGTGAACATGGACCTCATAGCCGGGCTTCCCTCCGACACCCGGGAGGGATTTCGGGAGACGCTCTCAAAGGTGATCAAACTGGATCCCGAAAACGTTACCGTACACACCCTCTCCCTCAAAAAAGGGACACGGATCACCGTGGAGGGTACGGCGCTCCCCGGGGAAGAAACCGTCTCCGGTATGCTGGAAGACGCCGAGAAGGCGCTGAAAAACGCGGGATATCGACCGTACTATCTCTACCGGCAAAAGTATATTTCCGGCGGGTTTGAAAACGTGGGCTGGTGCCGCCCCGGAACGGAAAGCCTCTACAACGTCTGCATCATGGAGGAACTGTGCACCGTTCTGGCCATGGGAGCCGGAGGCTCCACGAAGCTCGTGAATCCCCGCCGGGGATTCATCGAGCGGCTGACGGAGAAGAAATATCCCCGGGAATTCATCGACACCGCGGACGAAGCCGTTCTCCGTCGGAAGGAGATCGAGGCATTCTACGCGCGGGAGCGCATACTGGACCCTGCGGGGCCGGAGAATCAGGAGGAAACGATATGAAGCACCGGATCCATCTCATCTGCAACGCCCACCTGGACCCCGTCTGGCAGTGGGAATGGGAAGAGGGCGCGGCGGCGGCCGTCTCCACATTCCGCGCCGCAGCGGACTTCTGTGAGGAGACGGAGGATTTTATCTTCTGCCATAACGAGGTGATCCTCTATCGCTGGGTGGAGGAGTATGAGCCGGAGCTCTTTGAGCGGATCCGGAAACTGGTGCGGCAGGGCCGCTGGCGGATCATGGGCGGCTGGTACCTGCAGCCGGACTGCAATCTCCCCTCCGGGGAGTCCATCCTGCGGCAGATGCGTCAGGGGCGGGAATACTTCCTGGAGAAATTCGGGGCTGCGCCCACCGTGGCGGTGAACTTCGATCCATTCGGCCACAGCCGGGGACTCGTGCAGATCCTGACGGCGGCGGGATATACGGGATATCTCTTCATGCGCCCGGCGGGACTGGAGCTTCCGGCCAACGACTTCCTCTGGGAAGGCTTCGGCGGCGCGGAGATCCTGGCCCATCGGCTGGATACCAATTACAATTCCCCGCTGGGCGGCGCACGCCAGAAGGCGGAAAAGTGGCTGGAAGACCACGCGGACCTGGAACTGGGAATGATCCCCTGGGGCGTGGGAAACCACGGCGGCGGCCCATCTCGGGAAGATATCGCCGCTCTCAACAATCTGAAGGCGGAACGGAAGGACGTGGAGATCTTCCATTCCACGCCGGAAGGGTACTTTGCGGATCTGGCGGAACGGGCCGAAACACTCCCGCACTGGGACCGCAGCCTGCAGCCTTTCTCCGTGGGATGCTATACCAGCGTGATCCGCATCAAGCAGACCCACCGGAAGCTGGAGGGGATGCTGGGCGTCACCGAGCGAATGTGCGCCCACGCGGCAATGCTGGGACTCATGGAGTACCCGGCGGGCGAACTGGAGGAGGCGGAGCGGGATCTGTGCTTCGCCCAGTTCCACGACATCCTCCCCGGCAGCAGCATCCAGCCGGTGGAGACCATGGCCCTGCGTCAGATGGATCACGCTCTGGAGATCCTCTCCCGGCTGCGCGCCCGGGCGTTTTTCCGCCTGGCCTCGGGGGAGAAGCGGGCAAAGCCCGGAGAGATCCCGATCCTGGCATACAACCCCCATCCCTATGATGTGGAAGGGGACTTCTTCTGCGAATTCATGCTGGCCGACCAGAACTGGAAGGACGAGTTCACCATGCCCCGGGTCTTCGCCGAGGACGGCACGGAACAGCCCTCCCAGGTGGAGAAGGAGGACAGCAATCTCAATCTCGACTGGCGAAAGCGCGTGGTGTTCCACGCACGTCTCCGCCCCTTCTCCGTGACGAGATTCGACTGCCGTATGGAGATCCTGCCGGAGAAACCTGTTCCCACCTGCCGGGAGGAGGACGGCTGCTACGTTTTCGAAAACGAAACGCTCTCCGCCAGGGTGGACCGCCGAACGGGCCTTCTCACACGGTACGCCGTGGAGGGCGAGGAATATCTCGCAGGCCCGGCCTTCCTTCCGGCCCTCATGCTCGACCGGGAGGACCCCTGGGAGATGCGCCGGAACGAGATCAATGAAGTCGACTGCGATTTCACCCTCATGACAGCGGAGGCGTGCGCTGCCTTCTGCGGCCTACACCGGCCGGCGCTGGATCCCGTCCACGTCATCGAGAGCGGGCCCGTCCGCACGGTGATCGAGGCGGTCTTCCGCTGCCGGGACAGTGCCGTCGTTACCCAGTACGTGTTCCCTGCCGTGGGAAACGAGATCGAAGTGCGTCTGCGGGTCCTCTTTGCCGAGAAGGACAGGATGCTCAAGCTCCGCATCCCTACCCGCCTGAAAGAGCGGTATGTAGGGCAGACCATGTTCGGCACGGACGAACTGTTCACCGACGGGACGGAATGCGTCAGCCAGAAGTGGACGGCGGTCCTGGGCGGCGGCAGGGGGCTTGCCCTCCTCAACGACGGTGTCTACGGATCTTCCTGCACGAACGGTGAGATCCGCGTGTCCCTGCTGCGTTCCCCCGCCTATACCGGCCATCCGATCGAGGACCGGGAGATCCTCCCCCAGGACCGGTTCACCCCCCGGGCGGATCAGGGAGAGCGGCTCTATGTGTTCCGCATGGAGGGCGGGGACGCGGACGTGCGCCTGGCCAGGGTGTCCCGGGGGGCCGATGTGCTCAACGAGCAGCCCTTCATCCTCTCCTTCTTCCCCAACGCGGAAGAAAAGACTTCGCGCGCGCCGCTGTGCACGGTCTCCGGGGAAAGCGTCATCCTCACCGCCCTGCGGCAGGCTGCGGACGGGAACGGCTGGATCCTGCGGCTCTTTGCCCCCTCCGGCCGGCCGGAGACGGCGACGCTGCGCATCCCCGAGGCGGGGATCGCCAGCACCATGTGCTTTGCGCCGTTTGAGATCCGGACGCTCCGGTATCTTCCCGAGACCGGGCGCCTGGAAGAGGCCCACATCCTGTCATAAAAGGAAAGCGAGGCAACCATGGCATATCAGCTCAAGGACATCATCGAGAAAACAATTGCCGATCCCGCGGCGTTCACCGCAGAGTGTGACGAGACGTTCCGGGCGCAGATCGCAAGGGCTGCGGCGGAGATCCTCCGGAACCGGGCAAAGAGCCCCATCGTGCTGCTCTCCGGGCCCTCCGCCTCCGGCAAGACGACCACGGCCATGCTCCTGGAACTGGAGCTCGAGCGCCGAGGCATCGAGGCGCACACTGTCTCTCTGGACAACTACTACCGTACCGGCGGCGAACGTATCGCTCCCAAGACACCGGAAGGGACTCCGGACCTGGAATCCCCCTACTGCCTGGATCTTCCCCTGCTGGCGGAGCATTTCGCCGCCCTGACCCGGGGAGAGCAGATCGGTGTCCCGAAGTTCGACTTTGAGACCCAATCCCGGCGGGAGGGAGCCGAAAAGCCCCTGCGTCTGGGAGAGCGGGAAGTGGCAGTTTTCGAAGGCATCCACGCCCTCAACGAGGAGATCGGAGGCGGATTCCCGGACGCCTACCGGGTGTTCGTCTGCGCAAGAGACGACATTTTGGACGGGGAGGAAGTGCTCCTCACGGCGGAGGAAACGCGCTTTCTTCGACGAATGGTCCGGGACCGCAGGTTCCGGGGCGCCACGGCGGCCTACACCGCGAGCCTCTGGGAGAACGTCCTTCGGGGGGAAAGGGAGTACATTCACCCATATGCCCACCTGGCAAATTTCCAGGTGAATTCCTCCTTCGCCTGCGAGGTGCCCATCCTTCGCCGGGAGGTGGAACCGCTGATCCTGGCGGAACCGGACCTCCCCTCCTGGGTGCGCAGATACGCTCATGCGGTAGCACGCTTTCCGGAACTTCCAGAAGAGCTGGTCGCTGACGGATCCCTTCTGCGGGAGTTTCTGGGCGGCGGCGTGTTCCAATACCACTGATCGTTTGTGAAATAATTGTGTCAGTCCGCGCCGCGGGATGGATTCGTGGTACACTGTATCCAGAGACCGGGAGCGGACCGCTCCCGGAGTGCGATCCCGCTGGAGGCAGAAAAAGGAATGCGAAACAGGATCCAAAGGTTCATGGCCGGCCGGTACGGTCCGGATCAACTCTATATCGCGATCTTCGCCGGAGCCGTGATCTTCTGCGTGACAGGCGCCTGCCTGGGCCGGACGATACCGGGCTTCGTAGTGGAAGCGTGCGGCTACGGTCTGCTCGTCTGGGCGCTGGTACGGATGTTTTCCAGGAACATCCCCGCCCGTAGGCGGGAGAACGAGAAGTTTTTGAAGCTGTGGCTGCCGATACGATCCCGGGTGAGCGGGCTGCTCCTGCGCCTTAAGTGCAGCGGCACACACCGGTTTTTCCGATGCCCCGGGTGCGGGAACCTGCTGCGGGTCCCCCGGAAAAAGGGGAAGATCGAGATCACCTGTCCCCGCTGCGGGGAACGGTTCACCAGAAAGACCTGAAGAAAGCGGCCGGGGCCGGACGATCTGTCCGGCCCCGGTTTTTGCCGCAGGATCGAATCAGCGGTATCCTGCGGGAGCTCTTTCTCCGGGCATCCTGTCCCGGCGGATCCGCCGGGATCGCGGCCCGGCCTGCAGGATTGCCCGTAAGGAAAAGCGCCGCCGGAGCGTTCTGCTCCGGCCGCGCCGCAGACGGTTTTCAGCCGATCTGCCCGTATTTCTTCACCAGATCGGCGTTCATGCGGATTTGATCCCGGTCCCGCTGGAACATGCCCACGACCACGCAGTCCGTGGGCTTGATGGTCTCAAAGACCGTTCGGAACCGTTCTTCGATTCGCTCATCCGTGGTGCAGACCCGGGAGGCTCCCAGGATCTTGAAGACGAGACAGGGCTTGTCGACCTGACGCACCAGATCCAGCATCACGGGAACGTCGCCCTCTTCAAAGGCTTCGCCGGAGTTGCTGATCCCGGTGATGGAACTGCTGGGACGGTAGTTGTACTTCATGATATTGTACACGGCGGTCATATAGAAGTCCACGTCCCAGCCATGGTCCTGAGAATATGCCACAAGGGTCGGATCGTGGGTGCCCAGTCCCACGGGAAGCCCCGTGTCCCGCATCATCTTGAGCCGGTCGTGCAGTTCTTCGGTGCGGCCGTTGTGGACCATCTGATCCGCCTCGCTGCCGTGGTGGTAGATGGCGATGGGTCTGGAGGCCATGATCTGCCGCAGGCAGCCCTGGAAGGAGGACATGTACGGCGCGGTGTTGGCGATCCACAGGGGGGCGTCCCCCTCGGCGGCCATATCCCTCATGATCTTCCAGAACATGTGGTTGCCGCTGAGCTGGGTGGTGTTGATGCCGCAGGCCTGACCGTAGCGAAGGGCCTTTTTAATGTTCTCGATGGTGTAGTAGGCATCCATCTCGGCGTCCATCTCAGGCCCGATATGAGAACCGCCGTTGAAGGGGTTCGAGCCCATGATAAGGCGGCTGACCCGGTGACCGAAGAAATCCACGGCAGGCATTTCACGCTGTTCCATCTTTCCGCTTCCTTTCCTGAATTCAGATGACCGGCTCGTCAAAGGACACGGTACGGTCCAGACGGGAGGCCATGTAGATGCGCAGTACGGTCTCCAGGGCCAGAAGGCCGTCCTCCGCGGTGACGGCGGGGGCCTTCTCTCCCCGCAGGGCTGCGAGAATGTCCAAATACTGGCGCATATGGCCCTCCGGGCTGACGGCGGCGGTGCGCTCCCGGAGGAACGGTTCCTCCGTCGAAGCCATGGCGACGAGTTCCGGAGCCTCCGCCGCGTCCGCGAAGAAGATCCGGTCGTTGCGAAGGATCACGCTGCCAGCCGATCCGTAGATGCTCAGTTCGCTGCAGATCCCGGGCTTTGCGGCCGTAGTCCCTTCAATGGAACCCAGGGCGCCGTTCGAAAACTCCAGACAGGCCACTCCCACGTCCTCGGTCTCAATGCCGTCCCGGCGGCAGGCGCAGCGGCCGCGGACGCTCACCGGCCGGCCCATCAGGCCCAGCAGCAGGTCGATGGTGTGGATGGACTGGTTCATGAGCGCCCCGCCGTCCAGGGCGGCGGTGCCCCGCCAGGAACCGCTTCGATAATACGTGTCGTCCCGGTAAAGGATCACGTGGGCGGATCCCCAGGCGATGCGGCCAAGCGCCCCCCGGCGCACAGCGTCGAATATGGCCGCGCAGGCCGGTTCGAAACGGCGCTGGAACACCGGGAAGAGCGCGACGCCGCAGTCCCGGCAGGCATCGGCGACGGAGTGGGCACGGGTGAGATCCGTATCCAGGGGTTTTTCGCACACCACATGTTTCCCGGCTCTTGCAGCCCTCACCGCCAGCTCCGCGTGGAGACCTGAGGGCGTGCAGATCACTACGGCGTCCACGTCCGGCCGGGCGAGGAGCGCATCGTAATCCGTCACGGCATCGCAGCCGAACCGCGCGGCCAACGCGGCGGCAGCCTCCGGCCGCACGTCGAATAGCGCACGCAGGACCGCGCCTTCTGTCTGAGAGATCGCCGCGGCGTGAACGGCGCCGATGGCGCCGCAGCCGACGACAGCAAACCCGAAGGAAGTCATGAAAACACCCCCGTACTCCTGCATTGTATCAGCTGGAGCGGGGGCGGAACATAGCCGAAACGGGCACAAACATGTCCGAATCTGACATGTCACGGTTTATTTCACGGGAACGTCACATGATCGGAGCGGCAAGCGCCCCGTTGACTTCATTTCTGTACTTTGTGGGCGATTTTCCATACCAGGAACGGAATTTTTTGGACAGGACAAAAGCGCTGGAATACCCGACCTGCTCGGCGATCTCCTGCAGGGACATGGAGGTCTGGAACAGGAGGGTACGGGCGGTCTCCATCCGCAGCCGGGCAACGTAACGGGAGGGAGACAGCCGCAGGTAACGGGTGAAGTACCGGCAGAAGTAACTCTCGTCCATATTCAAACGCCTGGCCATAGACCGGACGGTGAGAGGCTCGGAAACGTGGTTGTTCAGATAGACCAAAAGTTCCGTGAGGGCCGGGGGCATGACGGCCTCGTTTGCAGTAGCAAATGCCCGGAGCCGCGGGGGATCCAGACGCAGGACCTCCAGGGCGGCGAGACGCAGGACCGAGGCGAGAGGAGCAGCATCCCCGTCGGTGCGGAAAACCTCATACTCGCGAAGAAAGAGCGGGACAAGGGCCGCCTCCTCCGGCAGCCGGTGTTCTGTGATGGGGAAGACGAGGCTGTGATAGTCCCAGTCCAGAAGCTGAAAGTGACAGAAGAGCTGGCGGCTGTCCTCAGAGGCGACGCAGGAGACCTCGTCCCCGGGCGCCACCAGAAGAAGGGCACCGGCAAAACTCTCCAGGGGTTCGCCGTTCACGAGATAGGCGTAGGCGCCGGAGATGGTGTAGAGAAGATCGAAGTCCACCGTCGTGATGCCGAAGCGAGCTCCGGCGGCATGGCGGTTATAGCCGTTCGCGTTGATCTGCACCTGGGCGCCGGAGACCAGGCGGGAAAGGAACTGCAGCTCGCCCATCACCGGTTAAAGGCCCGGATGGCCTCCACCATGGCGGCGAAGTTCTCCACGGGCACCTTTGCCTGCGTGTTGTGGATGGTGTTGAAAACGTATCCGCCGCCCTTGGAAAAGGTCCTGAGGCAGTCAGAGACCTGGGTCCGGACCTCCTCCGGGGTGCCGTAGGGCAGACACCGCTGAGTGTCCACACCGCCGCCCCAGAAGACGATCCGATCGCCGTACTTTTTCTTGATGAGATCCCGATCCATTCCCCGGGCTGTCCACTGGACGGGGTTGAGGATGTCAAAGCCGCAATCGATGAATTCATCCAGGAAGGACTCCACCGCGCCGCAGGAATGCTTGAAGACTTTCCAGTCCGTATTTTCATGGATCCATGAGGTGAGTTTTTTGTAATACGGAGCGTACAGTTCCCGGAACGTCTCGATAGAGCAGAACGTGCTGTTCTGGGTGCCAAAATCCGTGCCGCAGACGTTCACTACGTCTACCAGATCGCCGACGATGTCCCGATAGGTCCGGAGGTTCTGGAGAGAGATTTCCGTCTGGCGGGAGAACACCTCATGGACGTAATCCTGCCGGACGGCGGTGGAGACATACCATTCTTCAATGTCCCGGATTCCCTTCGGAGCGGCGAGTTGCACCGCCGGCACCATGGCGATATCTCCGAGACCCGTGCCGCCAGGACCGCCCACAACGCCCTTCTCACAGCCGCGCATGGTCTCCGCTGCCCGGCGCAGGAATGCGACGTGCTCCTCCGACAAAGGGGCGTATTCCTCCAGATTGTCGGCGGGATCCAGATCATCCTCGTCAAAATCCTGCTGGCGGACGATGGCGTCGAAGAAGAACCCGCCCTCGGGCAGCACTGCCGAGGGCTCGGGAGCTTCCCCCTCCGGCGGAAAACTGTAGACCCGGCCGTTCCGAACTTCGAACCGGAAATCCGCGGGCATAAGCACATCCTGGCCCCAGGGGGTGCGCCATTCCTGCACGTTCCCGTCGTGTCTGAGCCCCATGATGTCGTAAAGCCCCGGGAAGCCGGTCACGTCCACGCCCAGGACTTCCTGAAGATCCGGGTCCACGACGCCCAGCATCTGGTAGGGGTCCGCGATGGTCACCGGACGGCGCTCCAGCCCGTAGTATTCCCGCAGTTTCCCCACGATGGAACAGTGGATCCCCGTAACGGCGGTGGCTCCGAAGTCCACCGGGACGGGGCCGTCCTCATGGGCGAGGGCCAGGCGTAGTTTTTCTTTTCCTGTCATGGTCTTTCCTCCGATGTCAGGCCTTCACAGATTCACAGCCGCTCCAGAATCGCGACTTCCTTTTTCCCGTCATATTCCGGTACTCGGACCTCGATGAGCTCCTTCCGGGAGGTGGGGACGTTCTTTCCTACGAAGTCCGCGCGGATGGGCAGCTCCCGGTGGCCCCTGTCCACAAGCACGGCCAGCCGGATGGCGGCCGGCCGTCCCAGCCGGATGACCGCCTCCATGGCGGCCCGGGCGGTACGCCCGGTGTACAGAACGTCGTCCACCAGAACCACAGTCTTCCCCCGCACGTCGAAGGGGAGGGCGGCGGACTGGACCTGTGCCTGTTCGTGTTTCTCCGTAAGATCGTCCCGGTAGAGGGTGATGTCCAGCGTGCCGCAGGGGACGGGGTTCCCGCAGATCTTCTCCACATTTTCCGCGATTTTTTCTGCCAGCGGGACTCCCCGCCGGCAGATGCCGACCACGACCATATCGCCCCGGTCGTCCCGCTCGACGATCTCGTGGGCGATGCGGATCAGCGCCCGGTCGATGGCGCCGGCATCCAGGATCACGGCCTTTTCCGTATACATGGCGACGCCTCCTTTACCTGCATACTATCAAACATCGCATTTTCTGTCAATCGAAAGATGGTCCGTACTTGACACGGCGGACGCGTGCAGGTATACTGTGATTGAAACTTCGTATACTTCGCCTGCAAGGGGGGCCACGCCGTGACTTTCGGAGAAAAAGTGCGGGAGAACCGGCTGTCGCTCCATCTGACTCAGGAGAAGCTGGGAGAGCTTGTGGGCGTGTCCAAACGCTCGATCCTGGCGTATGAGACCCAGGGGATCCGTCCCCGGGCCGGCATGCTCCGAAAACTGGCCGGAGCTCTGGGAGTCTCGGAGCGGTACATGGAGGACGATGCGGTGGACGATCCGCTTATGGGGCTGGAACGGGCGCCCTTCGCGGAGCAGACCAGGAAGCGGTTCGGGGCAAAGGCGGCCCGGGAGATCGAATATCTCATGGACCGGAACGCCGCGCTTTTTGCCGGCGGCGAGATTACCCAGGAACAGAAGGACGCCTATTTCGAGGCGGTGAAGCGGACGTATCTGGCTTGCAGACAGGCCGCCCGTACGTCCTACGGAAGGAAGAAGGAATCATGAGCGCCAGGGAGCAGATCTGCACCGGGGTCAAAGCGGGCCTCCACAGCCTGATCGATCTCTTTGGCGCCGCAAAACGAGTAAGGAGGATATTTGACATGGCAGGAAAAGGCGGACTGGGGAAGGTGCTGCTGGCTGGCGCCGGCATCCTTGTGGCAACTGGCGCGGCCGCTGCCGCGGGGATCGCTGCCGGACTGCGCAGCTGGGCGAAGGACGAGGACTCCGATGAGATCAAGATCGTCCTTGGCGGCGACTACGGCCTGCGGATCTCCAAGGGCGAGAAGCCCGGCGACTATCATGTGGACACCAAGTACGACTGGAAGAACGATCCCGACTTTGCCGAGGAGCCCACGGAAGTTGCGGAAGAGGAAGGCGAGGATCTCTCTCTGGAGGAGCCCGCCAACGAGACCCCCGAGGTGATCGTGGAAACGGAGGCGGAGGCCCCTGCGGAGGAGGCTCAGCCCGAGTGATTCCAAGATTAGACTGCTGATGAAACAAGGGCGCCCGCCGGAGAGACCGGCGGGTGCCTGTGTTCCCATGTCACAGAGGGGCCACATTCGGTTCTGAAAGAGTTCACATTGAGGCCATAAAATAACATGGGAAACGGCGCGAAGGGAGGCGGCGGAATGGATTACAATCCTTCTCATTATCTGCTGGGCTGCAGGCTGGACAACTGGATCCGGCTGTTATCCCTGTGCCGCTTCCGGATCCTGCCGGAAAAGCGCAAACAGGCGTGGATCATAACCCTCACGGCGCTGTTCCTGGCCCCAGTGGCGCTGCTGGAATCGGCGATCACGGCCATCCCCGCCGCACGGAAGAAAAAGACCATGGAGGACCCGATCTTCATCCTGGGCCACTGGCGCTCCGGGACCTCCTATCTCCAGAACATCCTAACCCGGGACGGGCAGTTCTCCTGGAGCGATCCGGTGAGCACAGACACCTTTCCCTACTCCCGCATCCTTCGCTCCGTCCTCACGAAGATCCATGCGGCGGTGCTGGACGACGCCCGTCCCATGGACAACCTCAAATACCGGATCGATCTGCCCATCGAGGACACCTTTGCCATGGCGGCGATCTCACCGCTCTCCATCATCCACATGTGTGCGCTGCCCATCCGGTATGATTATTTCGTCAAGGCCGCCTTCATCGCGGACCTCAGTGAAAAGGAGCACCGCGAGTGGCGGCGGAAATACGATTACATCCTGAGGAAATTCACCGTGACCCAGGGCGGGCGGCGGCTCCTCCTCAAGAGCCCGGACAACACCTGCAGGATCCCGGACCTCATGGAGATGTACCCGGACGCCCAGTATATCAACATCTACCGTGAACCCTACGTCACCGTGAAGTCCACTGTCTACATGTTCCTCAAGCAGATGGAACGGCTGCAGTTGACGCCGACGCCTCCCACGGACCTGGAAGAGCTGGTGGAGGACACCATCGTGGGGATCTTCAAGCGAATGTACACGGAACTCTTCCGTCTGCAGAAGGACTTCAGACCCGGGCAGTACGTGGAGGTCCGGTACGAGGATTTCGTCGAAGATCCCGAGGGAAACATCAAGCGGATCTACGAGACGCTGGGCCTCGGCGGATACGAGGAGGCGTTGCCCGCTTTCCGGGCGTATATCGAAAGCCAGAAAGGCTACGTGAAGAACAAATTCGAGATCTCCCCCAGGCTCCGGGAGAAGATCGACCGGGAGCTGGGATTCTACTTCGATCATTATGGCTATCCCAGATGGGACGGCCGCGGCGGGGAGGCGGACTGAACGGATCACCTGGACAAGCTGGAGAGCAAAAGCGTTCACATCCTGAGGGAGGCTTACGCCGCCTTCGGGAACCTCTGCATGCTCTGGTCCATTGGAAAGGACAGCACAGTGCTTCTGTGGCTGGCGCGGAAGGCCTTTTACGGCCATGTGCCCTTCCCGCTGGTGCACATCGACACCCATTACAAGATTCCGGAGATGATCGAGTACCGGGATCGGCTCGCGAAAGAATACGGCCTGTATATGATCTACGGCGAGAACCGTGAGGCACTGGATGCCGGGGAGACCTTCCCGGACGGGAAGATCGGCCGGGTGGAGTGCTGCCGCCGGCTCAAGACCGAGGCGCTTCAGCACACCCTCAACGGCACCTGGCCCCGATATAAGCTGAATCTTGCCACCGGGAAGTACGAGGTGGATCCCAACCGTGAGCCCTACACCGGCGTCATCGTCGGCGCCCGCAGCGACGAGGAAGGATCCCGCTCCAAGGAGCGGTACTTCTCCCCCCGGGACGTGAACAACGACTGGGATCTGGACGATCAGCCTCCGGAGTTCTGGAACCAGTTCAAGACGGATTTCGCCCCCGGCACCCACGTGCGCATCCATCCTCTGCTGGACTGGACGGAGCTGAATGTGTGGGAGTATATCGACCGGGAGCACATCCCCACCGTGTCTCTTTACTACAACCAGGGAGACGGCACCCGGTACCGCAGTCTGGGCTGCGCCCCCTGCACGGGTCCCATCCGTTCCGAATCCCGGAACCCCCGTGAGATCATCGAGGAGCTGCGCACCGGAGCGCTTTCCAGCATTGCAGAGCGCAGCGGCCGCGCCCAGGACGCGGAGGACGGCGGCGGACTCGAGACGCTGAGAAGGAACGGGTACATGTGATATGGACGAGCATGGGGAACTTCTGAATATCGTCACCGTAGGCCATGTGGATCACGGCAAGAGCACCGTCATCGGCCGCCTGCTGGCCGATGCCGGTGCACTCCCCGACGGGAAGCTGGAGGCCATCCGGGCGAACTGCGCGCGGAATTCAAAGCCCTTCGAGTATGCATTCCTGCTGGATGCGCTGAAAAACGAGCAGGCTCAGGGCATCACCATAGACACCGCGCGCTGTTTCTTCCATACCGAAAAGCGAAGCTACATCATCATCGACGCCCCCGGCCACATCGAGTTCCTGAAGAACATGGTCACGGGCGCCTCCCGGGCGGAGGCGGCCCTCATGGTCATCGACGCCTCCCACGGCGTGGAGGAGAACACCCGCCGCCATGGCTACTTCCTGGCCATGCTGGGCATCCGCCAGGTGAGCGTGCTGGTGAACAAGATGGATCTCGTGGACTACGACCGGGAGGTATTCCTGCGAATCGAGGCGGAATTCCGGGACTTCCTGGAGAAGATCCGCATCGTCCCGGCCTCTTTCATCCCGGTGAGCGGCATGGAAGGGGACAACGTGGCGGTCCGCTCCCACCGCATGCCCTGGTATTCCGGCCCGACCGTCCTGGAGCAGATGGACGCTTTCGTTCCCATCGCCCCGCCGGAGGAACTGCCCCTGCGCATGCCCGTGCAGGGCGTCTACAAGTTTACCGGGGGCGGCGATGAACGACGCATCATCGCCGGCACACTGGAGGCCGGCCGCATCCGGGCCGGGGACCCCATCGTTTTCTGGCCCTCCGGGAAAAAGACTACGGTAAAATCCTTAGAGGTCTTTTCCGCCCCCACTCCCGACCACTTCGCGGCGGGACAGGCCGCGGGTTTCACCATGACAGAGGAGATCTTCATCCGCCGGGGCGAGATTGCCTGCCGGCAGAGCGAGACACCGCCGAAGGTGGGAGTCCGACTGCGGGCCAATCTGTTCTGGCTGGGAAAGGAACCCTTTTCCGCCCGCCGCCGGTACTGGTTCAAGTGCGGCACCGCCAAGGTGGAGATGCGCCTGGAGCGGATCGAACGCATCGTCAACGCCTCCAGCCTCAACTGTGAGGAGCGGCAGTACGCCGCAAAAAACGAGGTCGCCGAATGCATCCTCCGGCTGGAGCAGCCCGCGGCCTTTGATCTTGCCGGCAGCTGCGACGCCACCAGCCGCTTCGTCATCGTAGACGGCTATGAGATCGCCGGAGGCGGCATCATCACCGAGGCGCTGGAGGCTCCCGACTTCGACCGCCGGAACATCCGCTGGTCTGCCGACGCTCTCACCGCCGCCGATCGGCAGAAACTTACCGGGCGCCGGGGCCTCGTGGTCTGGATGACGGGCCTTTCCGGCTCGGGAAAGACCACCATCGCCCAGGAAGCCGAACGCCGGCTCGTCCGGGCAGGCATCCCCGCCTATCTGCTGGACGGGGACAAGCTCCGCCGCGGGCTGAACGGCGATCTGGGCTTTTCCGACGACGACCGCAGGGAGAACATGCGCCGCACCGCCGAAGTGGCAGGCCTCTTTGCCGACGCGGGGAACGTGGCGCTCGTGACCCTCATTTCCCCCTTCCGGAAGAGCCGCGAGGCGGCCAGGGAGATCTGCGGGGGGGCGTTTCTGGAAGTCTATGTGAAAGCGGGTGTGGACACCTGCGCCGCGCGGGATCCCAAGGGTCTTTACGAAAAGGCACGCGCCGGGAAGATCCCGGAGTTTACCGGGGTCTCCTCCCCGTATGAAGTCCCGGAGCATCCGAATCTCGTCCTGGACACGGAGCACGCCTCCGAAGAGGAATGCGTGCAGCAGCTCCTTCTCAGCGTTGAGCAGGCGATCAATGCTTCTGACAGCCGGCTTTGAGCGGTTATGCCCTGCGGCGGGACGCTTCTGTGTCCCGCCGCGTTTCTTTTTCTTGCATTCGGACGGAGGGTGGAGTATAATGGCACCGTTCTCCGGGCCGGCCCGGGGCGATACGCCGGTGTGTTGGAATGGTAGACGAGGCGGACTCAAAATCCGTTGCCAGCGATGGCGTGTGGGTTCGAGCCCCACCACCGGCACCAGCGCGCGCCGCATCTGTCCTGCCGACAGGTGCGGCGCTTTCTTCATACCATACGAACGATACGAACGATGAAACGAGGGAGGCGCCGACAGATGAGACTGAGCGACGGGACGCATTTCAAAAGCGACCGCCCGGACGGGCGGCTGATGTCCTCCATGGCAGCGCACATGGAGTATCTGCGCCACTTGGAACCGAAACTGGCGCTGCCTGCAGACATGACGCCCGAGGCGTTTCCCGCTTGGCAGGCAATGGTGCGCGACAAGGTCCTGGATCTGCTCTGCCTTCCGGAGGAGACGCCCCAGCCGGCGCCGGTCCGGCTGAGCAGCGTTCGCCGGGACGGGTACACCGTGGAGAAATGGGAACTGTATCCCGACGACTGGACGGTCGTCCCGTTTCTGCTGCTGCTGCCGGACGGGGCGGATGCGGAACATCCCGTGCCCTGTGTCCTGTGCCTTCCCGGATCCATCCACAGCAAAGAGCTTCTGGCGGGCGAGCCGCTGCTGGACCGGCCCACCTGCCGCTGCATGAAGTACCCGGAACGCAACTGCATGGCGAAGCATTACGTTCGAAACGGCATGGCGGCCATCGCCTTCGACAATCCCGAGACTGCGGAAGTCGCGCTCAACACCGAGCGGGAGGGAGAATACGGCCACACTTCCCGGCTCCACATGTGCTACGGACTGGTCCAGGCCGGACTCAACTATGTCGGTCTTACCGTGGCCACGCTGCTCAAGGGACTGGAGTTTGCGAAGACCCTGAAACAGATCGACCCGGAGCGGCACGCGGTCTCCGGCCACTCTCTCGGGACATATCCCGTTGCTTTTCTCGCACTTCTGTCGGAAGACATTCGGGCGGTAGTGTTCAACGACTTCATCTGTGACGAGCGGGTCCGGTTCACCGCGATCACGGAGGAAGAGGAGGACGGCATGTACCAGGACACCGGCGGTCAGCACGAGATCCCGGGCCTGTGGAAATGGTTCGGCATCCAGGACGTGCTGGCGGCGCTGGCCCCGAAATACCTTGCGATCAACGAGGGAGGCGCCGAGGATGTCCGGCGCGTCATCCGCCGGGGATATGCCCTGGCAGGGGCGGAGGACCGGCTTCAGGAGAGCCATTACCCGAAGTATGCCGATCCCGCCTCGCGGATCTGGGACGGGCCGATGCCGGACCGGGGACTCACCTTCGAGGAATTCTACGACCGCAGTTACGTGGATGTGCCGGATCACTCCTTCCGTGCGGAACCGTCCCTCCGACTGCTCAAACGTTGTTTCGGTCTTGACTGAGAGGCAAAACAAATCCCCCGGGGAATTCCCTGGGGGATTTGTTTTGCGGGTTACAATTCGCGGCCGCGGAACCTGCGCGCTTTCTCCAGCGTTTCGGCGATAAAGTCATGCTTGCCCCGGAGATACTGCTCTCTCCCGGCATCCACCGGGGCGGCTTCGGCAAGAGAGAGTTTGAGCGTCTCATAGGCCCGGGCGGCGTCGGGGTGCGCGATCAGATAGTCCCGGAAATCGATGTAATCCGTCCACTCTCTGCTCCCAGTGAGGACCGCATGGATGAAGTGCGTCTGTTCATCCCCCGAACCCTCGTACCAGCTGCCGCAGGCGAACAGGAGCTGATGATCGATCTTCGTCCCCGGACGGAAATAGAATCCCGCCTCGCGGAGCTCTTCTTCACGGGAAAGAAGCTCGGAGAAGTCGTCCACGGCAAGGGCGATGTCGATGATGGGCTTTGCACAGATGGATGGAACGGATGTGCTGCCCACGTGCTGGAGATCCTTTGCCGTGTCGCCCAGAACGGCGCGCAGACGCCGGATCGTTCGCGCAGCCTCCGCCTCCCACTCGAGAGCGTGCGGGCAGAGCGCTACGGTGCCGCGCTTGAGTCCGATCATGCCGTTACCACCTTTCTTACCGTTCCGCGTCGCAGGCGTGCGCCTCCTCGAGAAGACCTTTGAGGTAACCTATGGCGAAAAGCTTGCCCAGATCCCCGTACCCCGCCATGAGGGGAGACTCGCCGGGAAGCGTGGGCACGTGATCCACCCGCACGGGAACATCGGGACAGATCTCCTCGTAGAGACGGATCATCCGCGCCATGTCGATCTCTCCGTTGTCGTGGAAGGTCTCGCGGAAGCAGGTCTTTATTCCCGTGACGTTGCGGAAGTGCACGAAGAAGATCTTTTCTCCCAGGGTTCGCACCGCGGACTCCAGGTCTTCGCCCATAAGCTGGTAGCAGGCCTGGCACATGGTAACGCCGAGCACAGGGGAAGGGATCTCTCCGACGGCTCTGCGGATGTTTTCCAGGGAGATCATTACCCGTTCCACGTTTCCCAGACGGGGCAGCGGGGGGTCATCCGGGTGAAGGGCGAGGCGTATGCCGTATTTTTCCGCGTGGGGCAGGATTGCCCGAAGGAAGTAAAAGTAGTTCGCCCAGACCTCGTCGGCGGTGATAGCCCGGTCTGATGGAGAGTATTCCCGGAGATCGAAGCCGGTCACCTGCGCGCCGCCGCGCTCGGGAAGGGTCGAGGAGGTGCGGGTCCACCCTACATGAGCCATGAAGTTGAAGCAGATGGTCCCGATCCCCTCCCGGGCCATGTTCGGCAGCATGGCGACAGCCCGCTCGATTGCCCAGTCGCGCTTCTCGTCTCCTGCCTTGATATGGTCATGAAGGACGTTGGGCATGGGCTCCACCACGACAGGACGGATCCCGCGGCTGCGGAACCGATCACAAAGCTCCCGCCAATGGGAGGGGTCCGTCTCATCGAAATCCGGGGACTCCGGAAGCCGGATCACTCCGTGCTCCACGCCGCACTGGACCGCGAGATCCCATCCGGGAGACGGCTGGGGGTAGAAGTATTCCGCAAGCAGCATTTCAAGATCCCTCCGTTTCTGCGCCGGCGGCGCGGACGGTATAGGTCTCCTCACAGGGCGCGTCCAGAACTGCGCGATGGAGCCGGCAGCCGTTGTTGGCAATCGTGGTCAGGAGCGTGTCCCCGCTCCGGATCTCGAAGGCTGCGGCGCGGCACTCCGGCGCCGTCTCGAAGGAGACGATGGTGCGGCCGCTGCGGACGGGAACGGCGAAAACGTTCCGGATCTCTCCGGGATCCCAGGGTTCGTCCGGGACGGGGATCGCATTTTCAAAGCGGAGAAGGACGGTGGCGTAGCTTCCGGGCTGCAGTTCGACCGTGAGCCGGTCTTCCTCGAATCCGGCGGCGCGGCCCAGCGGACGCTCCGTGCCGTCGGCATACTCCGCGGACCGGAGCCGGCGGGGGAGAACGACCCGGACGGTCCGGAACTCGCCGCCCAGCTCCAGAAGACGCAGGACAAAAACGTCGGGTTCCAGCTCCGCCCGCTTGAAAGCAAGAAGCCGCACGGCGGGATCCTCGCACCGGAGCGGGGGCAGAGCGGGGGCATCCGGGGCGGCGGGGAAGGGAGGAAGCGTCCGGATCCGGCTCCAGCGATGGAGCCCGCCGCGCTCTCCGGCGGTATAGGGCAGGAGAGATACACGGAAGTCGCCCCGGCAGCTGTCAGGGTCCGGGAAGTTCAGCTTGTTGCAGCGGTTGGATGCGGCATAGAGGAAGATGCCGGAGCCGTCGGACGGGTCTTTGCGGCTGGAGAGCCGGTTGTAATGGAGACCGCCCAGGTGAAAGACCGGCATTTCCCGGGAAAGGACCGCTACGCCGAAAGCGCTGTTTTCTGCAGCCACCCAGTCCTGAGCGACGACGAAGTCCCTGGGGTTGAACGGAAGCATGTCCTTCTCGTCGACGACGCAGCCTGCGAGCTCCGTCAGAAAGCGGTGATTCGGGATCTGAAGAGGGAAGGAGAAGAAGATGTTCTTCTTGTATCGGTCGTAGTAATCGCCCGTCAGACCCGAAGCATGCCGGAAGGAGAGACGCACTTCCACGGTGGGGTCATGATGGAAAAAGAGCACCTCCATACGAACGTCGGCACCCGACTGTTCCTCATAGCCGGTGCGGACCAGACGGAGCGCCAGCGGGCCATCCTCAAGCGTCACGCGGGCCTCCCCCGGCGTTTCGACGGATAGGCGGTCGTCCAGTTTGCCCTCCGTGGTCACATAAAGATATTCTCCGAACGGATATCGGGCGAAGGGATCCAGCAGATCCTGTCCCAGATGCCGATCCCGGATCTGGATGATCTGGCGGCTGCCCGGGTCCAGCGTGACATCATAATACTCCGTGGAGAGGAAAACGGTATCCTCCGGCAGGGGAACGCTCTCCGACGGAACGGCGGCAGTGAAAGTCCGCGCACCGAATGGCGGCAGGTCCTCCGCGCGGCTGAGTACCGTCCCGTCGCAGAAACGCTGCGCCGCGTCGCCCCAGCGGGAATCCGTATAGCCTGCCGACGGGAAGGGCAGAAGGTTCCAGAGGGAAGCGCACTCCTCCGGCGTGCCCAGACGCTTGGTCAGGATCTCCCGCACGGATTCGTCGGCGAATTTTGCAGACTGCTCCTTGGTCAGGCGAAGGTTGTAAATGTGCATCTCCTGAGGATGTTTGGAAGAAGTTGCCCAGCAATGGTCGTCAAATTCTCCCATGCGCCACTGGATTTCGTCCAGAAGACGGGAAGGATAGGGTGAGCCGTCCCCGGTGCTCCGAAGCGCGGCGACGGCTTCCGCCGAGGAGAACCAGTGGTCTGCATGCCGTTTCTGAGCCATCCAGTCCGGGGCGATCGTCGCGAAGTCAGCCCATTGCTCGCCGAGTTCTCCGGATACCACTGGGATGTCCGGCGAAAACCTCGCCTCCAGATCCGAGAGCGTCTTCTCCAGGGTGGACATGCAGAACCTGGGCTGAGACCACTTCCTGGACATAGCCGTACACAGGTCGAGAAGCCTTTCGGTGGGCGGCTCCACATCGTCGTAGACTGCCAGCGGCAGGACGTCGTAAGGAGGATCGCCCATGCCGTCCGCGATCGCGTCCACAGCGAAAGTCAGCTTCTCCAGGCGGGTGTCGTCCAGAGGCAGAGGGCCGTGGCGGCTGCAGTCCAGGAACACATTATGTACCGAGGCTTCGTAATACGCAGGCTGATAATGACAAAGGAGCCGGTCTTTTCCGTTGGGAGCCAGCCACCAGAAGACACGGGGAAGCGGCTCGCTGTCCCGGCTGAGCCGGAAGGACTCGTTGGGATAGATCGCGGCATAGCGGATCCCCATATGGGCGTAAGCGCCCACCGCGGCCCAGGTCACACCGGACATGTCAGCGTAGAGCGCGGTCTTCGGCCGGATCCCGTATCGGGCGGCGGCGTGGATGCAGCTGAAGGAAAGTGCCCGCAGGAGCTGCTCGCTGCTCTGCCAATGGGTGTGGTGGCTGGAGTGCGGAGCATTGAGCTCGATCCTGCCAGAGTCCAGATGCTTCTGAAGGCGCCGGAGCCCCGCCTCGTCATGACGGAGCTCAAAGCATCTGAGCCACCAGGTGTGCTCGACAACATAGTGGAACCGCTCGTCCCGGTCGCAGAGATCCATTGCCATGTCCAGGAAATCGGAATAAAGACTCTCCAGCCTGTCCAGATAGCCGCAATAACCCAGATCAGAGTGGGAGGAGGTGATGAGATCCACCCGGGAATCCTTGACCGGCCGGAGCGTGACGGTGGAAAAAACCGGCGCGTCCTCGAATGGCTGCAGACGGATGACGGCCTCCGTGGGAACGATCACACGGGGAAGGTACAGCTCCGCACGACTCCGGAACATGGAGGGAACCTCCTCCACGGCCTTGCCGTCGATGAACACCGTGACACCGAAGGGGTTGCACCGGTCCCAGCCCTCCACGTCGAGCCACGCGTAGTTCCTGTCCCGATGATCCACAAAAATGGTCTGCCGAAAAGCAGCTACACGCATCCGAAAGGCCTCCTGACGATAGAACCGGCCTGATGATACCACGGTTTCCGGTCCGTTTCAAGACCGGGCGACCCGCATTGCTCCTGACCTTGACATCCCCGTGGGGGTTTTTTATAATGGAAAAAACATGCGGAAAGGATCGGGATCATGTCTATGGGGGAAAAACTGGAAAAACTGTGGGAGCTGATCCAGGAGTTCGCTCTAAGTACCGGCATCCGTCTCGTGGGGAGCATCGTCATCCTGTTCGTCGGGTTCTGGCTCGTGGATTTCATCACCAAGAAATCCAAAAAGGCTAAAGGGCTCAAGAATGTGGACCCCGGCGCGAAGAGTTTCCTGCGGAGCTTTCTGTCCGCAACGCTGAAGATCGTCGTCCTCCTTACGGCGCTGGCCGTCCTGGGCGTTCCCATGACGAGCGTCGTAGCGCTCCTGGGCACCGCCGGACTTGCGGTAGGCCTTGCACTCCAGGGAAGCCTGACGAACCTCTGCGGCGGCCTCATGATCCTGCTGTTCCGGCCCTTCCGAGCAGGTGACTTCATCAAGAGCGGAGAGGTTATGGGCACCGTCCGGGAGATCTCCATTCTCTACACCACGGTTATCACCATTGACAACAGCCGCGTGGTCGTTCCAAACGGCATGCTCTCCAATGCGGTGGTTACCGATTTCAGCGCCGAGCCCACCCGCCGGGTGGACATGGAGTTCTCCGTAGCGTATTCCTCCGATCTGGACAAGGTGAAAGCGGTCCTGACCGACATCTTGGACGGACACGAACTGGTCCTCCAGGAACCCGCGCCGGCGGTTTACGTGAAATCCCACGGCGAGAGCGCCATCATCTTTGTGGTGAGGGCGTGGGTGAACGCCGGAGACTACTGGACGGTGTACTTCGATCTCAACGAAACGGTAAAGAAGCGCTTCGACGAGAAGGGCATCGAGATCCCCTTCCCGCAGGTGGATGTCCACATGCGGTGATGAAAGACGAAACAGCGCCGCCCCTGCCTCACACAGAAAGGCAGGGGCGGCGTTTCTATACGTCTCAGTACCGGACCAGGCGGTCTTTGCCTGCGCCGATCCGGACGATTCGAATCTCCCTTGCGGCCCGGTCCAGGGTCATGACATCAAAAAGGAGCTCCGTTTTGTCTCCATCGGCGCGGGGGACCTGAGTGGGTCCGCCTACGTAATAGGGAACGGAGTTTGCCGTCAGGATCACGGGATAAGAGCCGTCAGTCTCCAGGTCGTCCACGTGGTGGTCCCCTGCGAGAAGCGCCAGGATCTCCGCCCTCGGACCTGAAGTGAAATCGGCGTCTACCTCATACCGCACTTCGTTCCAGGCAAACGTCCTGCGGCAGATGCCCGCCGCCTGACGGGCGCGAAGGATGGCGTCCAGAGGACGCATGGTCTCCCAGATGCCGCCCTCTCCCTCGGGGACGGATCCGGCGTGCCGCAGGCAGGAGTGCCCCATGACTACAGCGCCCCAGCCCTCTTCGCGGAAGGCGAGAGCCTCCCGGCAGAGCCAGTCCAACTGCTTCTGACTCATTCCGTAGTACCACTGGGCACGGTATTTGAGATGGCCCTCCTCATCCCGGATGCCAGGCGCTTCGCTGGTGTCCAGTACAACGTACCGGATCTTCCGAAGGGGATCGTCAAAGTAGTAATAGAGGGTATCCGGCCCCACGGCGATGCCTCTTCCGGGCAGGTGATCGTAGAAAAGACCGAAAAGGTCCTGGTGGGAGAGGATGTCTCCCTCGCCCTGCGTCTCGGTGTACGACTTCTCCCAGATGCTGCCGTCGTCGTGGTTGCCGTTGGCGGGGTAGTATTCCACATCCTGCCAGAAAGTTCGCAGGCGGCGGAAGCAGTCAGTTTTGTAAGACCGGCAGCCCTCGTTGGTGTAATCTCCGCCCATGAGAAGGAATTCGATGGGCACCCGGGCGGCCAGATCGCCCCAGGAGTTCCGGTTCCGCCGCATGCGCACCGTGTGGTTGAGGGATTTCGCGTAGTGGAGATCCGTCATGAAACCGAAGGTCACGGAACCCGGCGTCTGGTTTCCACGAATGGCCTCGGCGCTTTCCGCCACCTCCCGGCGAAGATACTCCGGGTACTCATCCAGGCTGGAGAGCTCCGGTGCAACGTAGCCGTGGTCTTCGTATCCGATGCGCGCGTAATACTCCGGTGTTTTCATCGTGTCTCCTCCTCAGTCGTTTGCGCTGCGGGCACGGTCTCATGATACCAGAAGCATCGGTCAGGTGCAACCGGGAATCCGGAATGCAGCAGGATCCGCCATGAAAGATTCGGTTGAAAACAGCCTGTAGGTCGGGTATACTGAATACCGCGCACGGTCGACGCCGGGGCGCAGAAAACGGGAAAGAGGAAAGCCTATGCCGGAGCCGGATGGAAACAACAGGAATACGGGCGACAGAGAGCTGTTCGAGCGCATGCCGGTGCCGAAGGCTCTTCTGAAGATGGCAATCCCCACCATCATTAGTCAGCTCGTGACGCTTGTTTACAACATCGCGGACACCTGGTTCATCGGGCGGACGAACGATCCTTACAAAATCGCGGCGGCCTCACTGGTGCTGACGGTGTTCCTCATGACCATCGCCATCGCCAATCTCTTCGGCGTGGGCGGCGGCAGTCTTGCCGTGCGCCTCATGGGTGGCGGTGAAGAGGACGAGGCCCGGCGCGTGGCCTCATGGAGCCTGGTGATGGGCGGAATCTCGTCCCTGGGCTTCTCCGTCGTCTGCCTTGCGGCCATGGATCCGCTCCTTCGTCTTCTCGGTGCAAGCAGCGATACCATCGGCTACGCACGGCAGTATCTCCTTTTCGTGGTGGTCATCGGAGGCGTTCCCACGGTCCTGTCCAATATCATGGCGACCATGCTGAGGAACGTAGGCTATTCCCGGCAGGCGGGATTTGGACTGAGCATGGGAGGCATCCTCAACATCGCACTGGACCCCCTGCTGATGTTCGTCCTGCTGCCGGACGGGTATCAGGTCATGGGCGCAGGCATCGCGACCATGGCATCAAACGTCGTCGTTTTCGTCTATTTCCTGTTTATCTACCGAAGGGTACGGGGCCGTACAGCCCTAGAACTGCCCCGCAGGGTGGAGAGGATCAGAAAAAATTCCCTGGGCTCCATCTTCGAGGTTGGGATCCCGGCGGCGCTGAGTCTCTTCCTTTTTGATCTGACGAATATCGTCATCAACAAGCTCTCTTCTGCCCACGGGGACGTGGAACTTGCGGCAATCGGCATCGTCCAGAAGGTGGAGCGCCTGCCTCTGAACATCGGTGTGGGCATCTGTCTTGCCATGGTTCCTCTGGTGGCCTACAACTATGCTTCCGGGGATCACAAACGGATGCGGGCGTTCTTCTCCACGGCAAGGATCGCGGGCCTCGCGGTCTCCGCGGTATGCGTGGTGCTCTACCGGATCTTCGCACCGCAGATCGTGGAGATCTTTATCTCCGATGCGGATACCGTTCGGTTCGGACAGGAGTTCCTCGCCGCCAGGTGCTGTGCAACGCCCTTTATGTTCCTGAGCTTCCATATGGTGCACTATATGCAGGCCATCGGACGGGGGCGAGTATCCTTCTGGCTGGCGGCCATTCGGCAGCTGGCATTGAATATCCCTATCCTGTTCCTGTTCAACCGCCTTTTCGGAATGACCGGAATCGTCTGGACCCAGCTCACGGCAGACGTGCTCAATGTGATCCTGTCGTACGTCATTTATTTCCGCCTCCCCGCCCCCGCGGGGCGGCGACGCCTCTCCCGGTAAGGACCTGGAGAGAAGAACAAGCCGACTCCCCCTGTGCCGGTCCGTGCGTTTTGCGCACCGTCCCGTATGGGGGGAGTCGTTGTTTCTTTAAGCAATCGTTCGCCCGTGATCTTCACAGTTAGGCCTGCTGCACAAAATCAGGGTCAGTCGAGAAGCAGTACTGCCGGCGTTAGGGGCAGGAGCGTTTCCGCAACGCGGATCCCGCCGTCCTCCCATGAGAACGCACAGCCGCGCAGGGTGCCGTCACAGCAGAGCTTCCGGACCCTCCGCACCGGTAGTTTTGTCGCCAGCGGGATGTCCTCCATCACATCGAAACTCAGATTGAACAGCACCGCAAGGATCCCGCCGGCATCAAGGTGTCCCGCCCGCAGGTACAGATCGCCATCCTCTGGGCAGTACAGAGGAAGATTTCCCCGCCGGGAGAGGATTTCGACGAACTGCTGTTTGCGGGTCTCACAGAGCATGGAAAAGGCGGTATGGTACCGGAACGGCATATCCGGCGTGCCGGAGAACACCACCGTTTCTCCGCCGAGGGGATTGTCGAATCGCGTTACGCCCGGGAACAGCGTCTCCGCCTCTCCCGTCAGCCTGTTCGAATGAATGACTTCGGAAAGGCACTCGATGCTGTCCTGCCGCGGCGTGAGCCGCCGCACCCCGAACTGAGCGGGGAGCCTGTTTCCAAGGACGGCCTCCCCTGTGATCACCTTTCCGTCCCAGTCGCTCACGGCCACCCCGACATAGTCTCCGAAACCGCGTTCTGTGAGCCGCTGGGCGGCCCCCGAAGACAGGATGAGAGTCCCGGCAAGAAAACGCCGAATCTCCCTGTCGTCGAACCGGTCCGCTGAGATGTCGTCGAGGAATACCGCACCGCCGTCTTCATTCCCGAAAAACAGAGGCAGACCGAGACGCTCCAGAACGCACGTCGACCAGGGGCTCAGGTGGTCTCCCGTTCGTTCAGGGATGAAGCCGTAATCCTGAACCCTGCTTAAAGGAATCCTGCACCCAAAGGGCTTCAGATCCCGGGCATAACCGGTCAGAGCTCTGTAGAAACCGGCGTTTTTCGCGAGGATCTCCCGATACGCTCTTCCCGAGGAGGGCTCCCAGCAGTTCCCGAGTCTTGTGATCCAGTGCTTGGCACCTGAAGCGCCCTCCAAGATCGAAGCGGAGAAGTGCGCGTGCAGCATTGCCGCGGAGGTGCTGTATCGGTTCTGGGGGCAGGTATCCGTTTCCGCTAGGAACAGATCCGCCCGGCTGCGGACGTTCTCCCGCAGGACGGCTGCCCGGAAGAAGTTCGCGGTAAAGCCTTTCGTCCCGGGTTTCGCATACGGCCCGCCATTCAGACGGACGATGCGCGGGTTCCCTTTTCCGGCAAAGGCCTCTGCAGTGTCGCCTGAGAATTCGCAGAAGGATGTGGTGTAGATTCCTGAGACGATTCCCTGGATGGACGGGTCAGACTCGTCCAGCCCTGCCCGCATGGCCTCCACTGCCCCGATCAGAGCATCATGCTGCACTTGGACATAGAGCTCGGTGCAGCGTCTGTCTTCTGCGCTTTCTCCCCGGGTATGTGCAAGGAGCTCCTCCCGTGTCATCCGGGTCCCGGCGCGGCGGTTGAGTTCCGCCATGTGGTACGGGCAGGCACATCCCTTCGTGAGGCGGTACAGGATGCCGACGTCATCGTCGATCATCACGGCTGAGGGGTGGCGCGCCCCAAGGATGCGCATCTGTTCCCGGAGGTACGCTCGAAATCCGGGATCCAGCGGGCAGCAGGTGACGACGCTCTCCTCCCCGGTCAGAAGACTGACGGTGGGCTGAAAGGGATACGGTTCCTCCGGCACCACGATGTGTCCGAGAGTCGCCTGAACCAGCACCCCGTGCCGCGCACCCGCCCGGTCCAGGCGGTCTCGGAACAGGTCGTAGATCCGGCACTGCGCCTCTGCCCGGTTCACGGGAGGCGTTCCCACCGGGTTGAACTTCATCATGAACATCGCATGGGTGGAGATGCCTCTGCGCTGCTGGTCGACCACGTCCGCACAGATCTCATCGACATGCGCTTCGTCCAGCGGCATGATGGAAAGGGTCATCCAGTTGTCTTCCGCCACGGTCCCCGTCTCCTCTCTGCTTCTATTCAAACTCCGGCCGGAAATGGCTGCATGACGCCGCGGAGACCATCCGCAGCGGGGGTCCGGTTCTTACAGGATCTGTTCCATGGTGACCTTCTGCGGGACGAGGCCGCAGCTTCGGTAAAACTCCGTCGCTCCGGGATTGCAGGTCCAGACGTTGAGTGTAAGGTTATAGCACCCCTGCTCTTCCGCATAAGCCCGGACAAAGTCGAACAGCGCGCGTCCCACGCCGTGCCTCCGAGCAGTCTCGTCAACGCAGATGTCATCAATATAGAGGGTCTTCACATCGGTGAGGACGTTGTCGTTCTCAAAACGGCGCAGGATGCAGAAAGCGTGGCCCGTTACTGTCCCGCTGTCGTCCTCAAACACGAAGACCGGGCGGGTCTCATCCCGGAGGAGCACCTCCAGTTCCTGCGCGGAGTACTTCACTGCAGGACCCTTGAAGAGATCCGGCCGCGCCCGGTGGTGCACAAGATCCACCTGGAGCAGCAGACGGAGCAGGGCGGGCACGTCTCCCGGCCCGGCCCGGCGTACGGCGCTCATCGCCGTTCTGCCTGCCAGGCCCCGGCGCCCCGGCAGAGCCGGTCCAGCCCGTCCTCCAGAAGGACACGGGGGCAGGCGACGTTCATGCGCAGGAAACCGTCGCCGGAAGCGCCGTATACGGAACCGGCAGTGACGAAAAGACCTGTCTTCGCCCGGAGAAAGTCCGTGAACTCACGGCTGCGGCACCCGAGACCAGAGAGATCCAGCCAGAGAAGGTAGGTAGCCTCCCCGGGGACGAGGGAGATCCCGGGTACGTGTTCCCGAAGGTACTCGTCGACCCTTCGGCGGTTCTCTCCCAAGTATGACCGCAGGGCTTCCAGCCAGGGGGCGCCTTTCCTGAATGCGGCGACAGCAGCCGCACAGGCGAATGCGTTGGGTTCTGCCACTTCGTCAGTGTTGAGAGCCCGGCGGATCCTGTGGCGGAGATGGGGCTCGGCGGCGAACACCGCCGCCGTCTGGAGCCCGGCGAGGTTGAAGGTCTTCGTGGGGGCGACGCAGGTGACGCTGATTTCCCGGCAGGTCTCCGAAGCGGAAGCGAACGGCACATAGTCCCGACCGGGCACGGTGATGTCGCAGTGGATTTCGTCGGAGATCACTGTGACGCCGTGACGCCGGGCCATCTCGCCGACGCTTGCCAGCGTATCCCGGTCCCAGATCTTTCCAACGGGATTCTGAGGATTGCACAGGATCATGAGCGTGGTCTGGGGATCGGCCATTTTTCGTTCCAGATCGTCAAGATCCATGGAATACACGCCGCCCTCATATCTGAGAGGAGATTCCAGCACGCGGCGTCCGTTGTTTTGAATGCAGTTCCAGAAGATGTTGTATACCGGCGTCTGGATCAGGACATTCTCGTTGGGGGTGGTGAACTTGCGCACCGCAGAAGAGAGCGCGGGGACCACGCCTGTACAGAACGTGAGCCACTCCCTTTCAATCCGGAGCCCATGACGAACCTCCCACCAGTCGGCGTAGGCCATGTACCAGTCCTCGGGGATATCGGAGTAACCGAAGATCCCGTGATTCAGCCGATGCTGCAGCGCCTCCAGGATCTCCGGCGCGGTACGGAAGTCCATGTCCGCCACCCACATCGGCAGTTCACCGTCTTTCACCGCCCACTTGACGGCATCCGGGGACCGTCTGTCCAACACCGTGTCGAAATCATATATCATTTAATGTCCTCCATTCTACCCGGTCCGTCTGTTTTGCCACGTCCCGGCAGACGATCCGCGTCTTTCCGGGATCGATGAAGTCCCGTTCCAGGATTAGTTCCCCGATGAACGGAGCAGTGATGGTCCCTCCCGAGGGATTGAGGATGCTGTCCACACCCGTGGTGATCTCGGCATCCACTGTAGAGTACTCGAAGGCAAGCGTAGTATCCAGCAGTTTGCAGTTCCGCAGGATGAGGTTATCGATATAACAAAGCCCCTGCAGGCTCTCTATGGTGCAGCCTTCCAGCGTGAGGTTTTTTGAATTCCAGCCTAGGTATTCTCCGCAGATCAGGGAGTCCTTCACCATCACGTTCTCGCTGTTCCAGAATGCGTCCTTGCTGATGAGCCGGGAGTTGCGCACCTCGGCGTTTTTTGCTCCGTCGAAGGAGTAGTTTCCATCCACGGTGAGCTCATCTGCGTCGAGATCCTCGGAGTTCATGGCGAAGTAGTCTCCCCGTGCAAACACTTTTTTCAGAGTTACGTCCCGGCAGTTCCACAGTGTCTCCTGGGCGTTGGGAAAAGACACGTCCTCCAATCTGACGCCCCCGCAGCGCCGAAAATTCTTCGGCGCCTCGATAACACAGTTTTTCACAGCGACATTGTCAGTATACCAGACGCCAGCCCGAGCCATTTCAAACCAGGTGCAGCCGTCTGCACGCACGTCCCTGCAGTACCACAGGGGGTACTTCCAGCGGAACATGGATCCCGAGAGCTCTACGTTCCGGCTCTCCTTAAGAGGAGATTCCCCGTCTTCGAACACGCAGTCCATGATCCTCACATCCCGAGACGCAAAGAGGGAGCGCTCTCCGTGAAACTGCTGCTGACGATATTCTTTCATGCCGAAGGCCTCCTCTGGCCCTTTTTTTCCAGTATACCACGGTTCAGTTTTCCAGAAAACTTTTTTCAAAATGTTTTCCGAACCACTTGACAAGCCCTGAAATCGGCGTTATAATACTACCAACCTACCGTATTGGTATAGTATTAATCGAGGCAAGCACCCAGAAAGGAAAGGAGAACATACCATGGCAAAGATCTATCGTTCCGCAGACGAACTCATAGGAAGAACGCCTCTTCTGGAGCTGACACATCTGGAAAAGAAACTGGGGCTGGAGGCGAAGCTTCTGGCGAAACTGGAGTACTTCAATCCCGCCGGCTCCGTGAAAGACCGGATCGCCAAGGCGATGATCGATGACGCGGAGGCATCCGGCGCGCTGAAGAAGGGTTCCGTCATCATCGAGCCCACCAGCGGCAATACCGGCATCGGCCTTGCCTCAGTGGCGGCTGCCCGCGGGTACCGGATCATCATCGTCATGCCGGAGACCATGTCGGTGGAGCGGCGCCAGCTCATGAAGGCCTACGGTGCAGAACTGGTGCTCACAGAAGGAGCAAAGGGCATGAAAGGCGCCATCGCCAAGGCGGAAGAGCTCGCCAAGGAGATCCCGGATAGTTTCATCCCCGGACAGTTCGTGAATCCCGCAAACCCGAAGGCCCACCGGGAGACCACCGGTCCCGAGATCTGGGAGGACACGGACGGAAAGGTCGATTTCTTCGTGGCGGGCGTCGGCACCGGCGGTACGATCACTGGTGTAGGAGAGTACCTCAAGGAGAAGGACTCCTCTGTGAAGGTGGTTGCCGTCGAGCCGAAGACCTCCGCAGTGCTCTCTACGGGAGTGGCCGGTGCCCACAAGATCCAGGGCATCGGTGCGGGCTTCGTGCCGGACGTGCTGAACACCGGGGTGTACGACGAGATCATCCCCGTGGCCAACGAGGACGCCTTTGAGACCGGAAAACTCATCGGCCGCAGCGAGGGCGTGCTGGTGGGCATCTCCTCCGGCGCCGCCGCCTGGGCAGGCATTGAACTCTCCAAGCGCCCGGAGAACCGGGGCAAGACCATCGTCGTTCTTCTGCCTGATACCGGCGACCGCTATCTCTCAACGCCGCTCTTCTCGGAGTGACAGAGGACCAGTGCCCCAGCGCCGGACGGCTTGATTTGCCCGACGGGGCGTGATATACTGAATTCAACCGATCAAACCGGAAGGTTGATCAAGCAGAACGGGGGCACATGAGATGCTGGTTTCCACGAGAGGTCGGTATGCGCTGCGGGTCCTGATCGATCTGGCGGAGCACCGTACGGGGGGATATATCCCCATGAAGGACGTTGCCGCCAGGCAGGAGCTTTCACTGAAGTATATCGAACGGATCATGCCCCTTCTTGTGAGGGGCGGGCTCGTGGAAGGCGCCCACGGAAAGGGCGGCGGTTACCGCCTCTGCTGTGCTCCGGAAGAGTGTACCGTGGGATCGGTCCTCCGCTTGACGGAAGATACGCTCGCTCCGGTCGCATGTCTAGAGGACGGAGCGGCACCCTGTCCCCGGGCCGCGGAATGCAGAACGCTCCCCATGTGGAAGGGCTTCTACGCCATGGCGGAACAGTACTTCAACGGTATCACCCTGGCGGACCTTGCCAATACGGAGACGGCAGACACATACGTAATCTGAAACGAGTGAAGCAAGCGGCGGCCGGCAAAAATGCCGGCCGCCGTGCTGCGCTCGTTTCCGGGACACGTCATCGTATCTCCGGAGGGGCGAAGACCCGGGGAGAAGTGGCTTCCGATTCCGGAAAGACGACCTCCTCCGGGCGGAAGCGGCAGCCCCGGATGTAGGCCTTGTCCGCATCATCCTTGATGTAGGTCACCACGCAGATCTCCCTGTCATCGAACTGGGTCCATCCGGAGTAGCCCAGGTCGGGAGAGGGATTGCGGTCATACTCCAGCGGCATCGTACGCACGGCCTGCGCTGACCGCTCCGTCTTCAGAAGATCCTGCCGGCGAAGGAACGAGGCAAAGAAATTCTCCGTCCCGAGGGGGATATATCGGTACGTCACCATGACGGTTCCGTCCCGCAGAAATCCCGCGACAGGGCGGTGCCCGGCGCAGATGGGAGTATGAGAGATGGGCGACCAGGTCTCGCCGCCGTCCCGGGAGACGGTCTTGAGCACGTCGATGCCCTTGCCGGAATTTTCCCGCAGGAAGGCGACAAGCGTGCCCTCGCCGCAATCCAAAATGGAGGCCTCGCAGGGGTTTAACTCGGGATCCGCTGCGACGGTGACCCGGTCGGACCAGGTCTTTCCGCCGTCGTCGCTGTACCAGAGATACTGTTCCAGCATCCCTGTCTCCCGGGAGGTGAAGTGGGCCGCGAGGATCCGCCGTCCGCTTTCCAGTTCCAGATATTTGTCAGGCACGATACCGCAGAAGGGATAGACCACTGGTTCACTCCAGTGCACGCCCTCCGCGTCCCCGAACCAGACCCAAAGCTCGGACCGGCCGGACGCCTCGCCTCCGTAGATCCTGTCGCAGACCACGGCCAGAGAACCGTCCCGCAGGCGGGAGATCCTCGCGCAGTTGAAGTTCTCCTCATTGGTGCCGCGCTCGGTAAAGGGCCGCTTGGGAGACCAGTTGCGTCCCCGGTCGCGGCTCTCGGTGATCATGATCCTCGCGTTGTCCCGGTCCAGATGGTGGTTGCACTCGGTGAAGACGCAAAGGAGCTTCCCGCTCCGGGTCTGCACCAGATCCGGGAATGCCTCGTAGATGGCGTCGTCCCGGGAAACGACGAAACGTTCCATGTGCCAGAGTCTCCCTCAGTCTTCCCTGCGGAAAGAGATCCTCCGCACCAGGGTGGCCCTGTGACCCAGGCCGTCAGCGCCAGGATAGCGCATGTCGTTGTAGCACAGAAGGACTGTGTCGTCGGAGACAGCAACCATGTAGGTGTTGGCATAGGTTTCTTGTTTCCAGTACTTGCAGTCCATGTAGTCGTCACCCAGAGCCCGGTGCCGGTCGAGGGTCTTTCCGATGACGGCAACGGGATCCGACCAGGTCCTGCCGCAGTCGGCTGACCACCGCATGTGGACGCCGGGCCGCCCGTAGACCAGGACCAGAAGACCGTTTTTCAGCGCGATGAGATGGGGCGTCACGCTGGAGTCCGTGAGGGGGACGGGCGTGGACCAGGTGCATCCGGAGTCCGCGGAGCGCGATATCATGAGGCCAGTAAAAGGTTCCGCAGCCTGGGGGACACAGCTTTCCGTACGCATCACGGCGACAAGGGAGCCGTCCGGGGCGACACAGCAGCTGTTTTCATAGGTGTAGCCGTCGGTAGTGACGGGATCGTAGCCGCCGATGAGCGCCCGCTTTTTCCAGGTGCGTCCGCCGTCGGAGGAGGCGACGAAATACAGATCGTCATAGGCCCGGCCCAGGATCTCAGGATCCTGCCCGGTGATAAAACCGCCCAGCGTCCCGTCGGGGAGCGGCAGGATACCGCTGACGGAATCGTAAGTGGGGTACCGGATCTCCGGCACTGGGACATATTCGTTTACAAGGACATCCTTGCCGTCGGTGAGCTTCGAGCCGCTCACGGCGGTGACCAGAAGTTCCGGGAAATCCAGGACGGCGTTCTCCGTCTTCAACAGCACGCCCTCGCTGTCGTAAGTCTCCAGCAGAAGCCGCCTGCACGCCTCGGGGATATCGCCATAGCGGTAAATGTTGTGGATTGTCTCGTTGTTGAGGGTTTTCGTGTGATCTCCTCTGTCTGGGACCTCGTTCATGGGGGCAAGGTCTTTTGCCATGACGAGACGGATCTGCCTGCCGTCCGGCAGGGGCACGAAGACATTTTCAAAGCAGAAAGGGATATTTACCTCTGGAGAATCTGGCACTTCCCGCCAGGTGTCGCCCCCGTCAGAAGAACGGTAGAAATGATCCGGCACCGCCTGGACGTAATCCGGGGAGAGCGTATCCTGATGGCCGTTGGCCCGAACGACAAGATCTCCGTCCGGCAGGCGGAACATCCAGGGGATGGCGTAGACGCCCCACTTTTCAGTGAGAGCGTTCACAGGCGCCACGAAGAGGGCTTTGGGTTCCTGCATGGTCACGTTCACGTGCATGGGTCTGCCTCCTTTGTATGATGCCGCGTGCGCGGTCAGACTTCCTCCCAGGGGTGCAGAACGACCTTGATGAGATCCGCAGGCCGCCGCTCCATGAGCTCCATGGCCTCTTGGAACCGGGACAAGGGGAACCGGTAGGAGACCATATCCTTCACATTGATCTGTCCCTTTGCCGTCATGGCGATGAGGGGATCCCAGCCGAACTCGTTGCCGGTGTAGCCGCAGAGGCGAATCTGGCGCAGGATGATATCCGTCACGGGCAGGTCGATCCGTTCTTTCTGGTCGGGGATCCCGTATAGAATCACCTGGCCGCCCGGTGCCGTGCACCGGATGGCGGCCTCTACCGTGGAGGCGGCGCCCGCAGCGTCGACGGACACGTCCGCACCGCGGCCGTCCGTCTCCTCCAGGACACGGGAATACAGGTCCTCACGGCGGAGGTCCACGATGACGTCCGCGCCGAAATGCTTCGCCTGGGCGATCCGTTCGTCGCGGCGGACGGCGCAGATGGTCTTGCCGGCCCCGGCGGCCCTGGCGGCTTGGAGGAAGGAGAGCCCAGCGATCCCGGCGCCCTGCACAAGAACGGTCTGGCCCATTTTGACCCCCGCGTCGAGCACCGCCCCGTAGGGGCAGGCCACGCCCTCCAGAATGCCGCCCTCGTCATCGGAGACCTCCGGCGGCAGGAAATGGAGGCATTTTTCCGGCACTACGGTGTATTGGGCGTGTCCGCCGGAATAAGGGGGATAACCAACTTCTCCAGCGGTGCACAGGTGCTTACGCCCGGTCCGGCAGTAGATGCACTTCCCGCATCCCACATAGGTCTCTACCACGGCACGTCGGCCGATGGCCGCTTTGTCGCAGCCTTCGCCTACGGCGACCACCTGACCGCAGATCTCGTGGCCCAGGATGGCGGGAGGCACGGCGGCCGCGAATTTTCCTGTGATGAGGTGGACCTCCGTGGCACAGAGCCCCGTTGCCAGGACCTTGAGCTTTACCCAGCCCGGACGGGCCTCCGGTTCCGGCACGTCCTCATAGGAAATGCGGTTCAGTTGTTTCCAGACGACGGCTTTCATGCGAGCCCCTCCTTTTCCAGAAGTTCGCGGATAGCGGTCTCCACGCCTGCCGCCCGCGGATCGGTGAACATCTCGGTTTTCAGACCCGTGACCTTTGCAAGGACCTTGTATCCCAAGGGGAAGGGGAGACTGTCGCACAGACGCAGTACGGGAAGGATCGCTGCCTGCGCGGCCATGGCGCCGGAAAGATCCCCGGCTCGGAAGGCCTTGTAAATGGCGCAGATCGCATCGGGCATGGAAGCGGTAAGCGCCGTCATGTTCCCGTGACACCCGGCGACCAGGGAGGGCAGCAGGCAGTCATCCGTTCCGGTGTACATCTCGAAGTCCGGACGCTCCCGGCGGACGATGTCGCAAAGATGGGCGATGCGCTTGAGATTCTGGGCCGAGTCCTTCATGCCGGCGAGGTCGTTGAGTTCCAGAAGACGCCGGAAGGTATCCGCCTCGATGCCGGTGGTGAAAAAGGGCACGTGATAGGCATAGATCGGCATCCCCTCAGCCGCGTCGTTCACTGCCTGATAGAACCGGAAAACGTCCTCCTGGGACAGGGGGTAATAGTAGGGCGGGCAGATGACGCAGGCGTCGTACTTCCAGCGCTTTGCGGCCTCCACATACCGAAGCACCCCTTCCAGGGAGGCGTCCGCAGCTCCGGCGAAGAGAGCCTTGCGTCCCCGGTTCTGTTCGGCAACCGTTTGGAGCACCGCCAGCTTGTCTTTCGTCTCCATGCAGACGAATTCGCCCGTGGAGGCACAGGGGAACAGAACGTCGATATCCTTTTCACACAGGGACTCCGTCTGGCGGCGGATTTCGTCCAGATCGGGGATGCAGCCCTCGGCGAACGGTGTGACCGTCACGGCCACCAGACTGTGGGGTTTGGGGATCATGGTCCTCATCCTTTCCGGCGAAACTTGCGATTTCTTGTATGATTATACGCTTGCGAATGCGGAAGTATAGTGTATAATGATCTCAAAATAGAAAAATCGTTCGGGAGAAGAAACGATATGACGGAATTTGACCGTGCCGGGACGGAGGATTTGCTTCGGCATTTCTATACTCTTACGGGGATCAAGATCTGCGTCTTCGACCGGGACTTCAGGGAGATCGCCTTCTATCCCCTTCAATGGATCCCTTTCTGCCAGTATGTCCACTCGACGTCCAAAGGGGCGGCCCTGTGCGGGGAATCCGAGCGCTGGGCACTGGAGACCTGCCGCCGGACGGGACGGCGGGTGATGTTCACCTGCCGCATGGGCCTGACGGAGTGTGCGGCACCCATCATCTGCGACGGGGGGACCCTGGGCTACGTGATGCTCGGGGAGATCCGGGGGGCGGAAGCGGACGGCCGGGTGCCGGAGGAGACGGTCCGTGCCTGCGGCCTGGATCCCGGAGAACTCCAGCGGCTATATGACGGGCTGGAGCCCGTGGAACGGGCGGTGGTACAGTCCGCGGCGGAGATCCTGGAGGCCTGTGCCAGCTACATCTACCTCAAAGGGCTTCTCCGGGAGAACGCCGGGGAACTGCAGAAGCAGATGGACCGATATTTGACAGAACATCTGGCGGAGCCGCTGGGCACCGCGGAGCTCTGCCGAGCCTTTGGTTATTCCCGGACGGCCATGTACCGCATGTTCCGCGAGTTTTACGGAGAGACCATCTTGGAGCATGTGACGAGGCTGCGTGTGGCCCGGGCGAAAGCCCTTCTGCTGGAAGGAGACGAAAAAGTCTTCCGTGTGGCGGCCATGGTGGGCTTTTCGGATTACAATTACTTCATCAAGGTCTTCAAACGTACCACGGGCTTGTCTCCGCTGCAGTACCGCAAGCGGCACGCCTTTGGAGAGGGATTCGAGGGGGATACGGAAAAAGCGGCGGTCAGATGACCAGACCGCCGTTGATGCCGAAGACCTGTCCCGTGATGAACCTGGCTTTTTCCGAGACGAGGTACGCGCACAGATGGCCCACGTCCTCCGGCGCACCGAGAACGCCCAAGGGCGTTTCCTCCCGCAGCGTTTCCATGGTCTCGGGGGAATGCGTCCGGTTCATGTCCGTCTCGATGACACCGGGCGCCACGCAGTTGACGCGGATATGGGAAGGCCCGACCTCCTTGGCGAGGGCACGGGTAAGACCGATCACGGCGGCCTTGCTGGCGGAATAGGCCACCTCGCAGGAGCCGCCCGTGACGCCCCACATCGAGGATACGGTGACGATGGCACCGCCCCCTGCCCGCAGCATGCCCTGGACAGCCCGGCGGCAGCAGTAGAAGGTGCCGTCCGTGTTCACCGAAAAGATCTTTCGCCATGCGTCGTCCGTGGTGTCCGTAAAAAGCTCCGTGCGGGAGATGCCCGCACAGCACACGAGTGCCGTGACGGGGCCGGCCACGGAGAACATCTCCTCTACAGCCGCAGGGTCGGAGACGTCCGCCTGCAGGGCGATGCCGTCCACCTTCCGGGCCAGGCCTTCAGCCAGGTCCATCCGTTCGCGGCAGTTTACGACGACGCGCCAGCCGTCCTCGGCCAGGGCGCGTACACAGGCGGCGCCGATCCCCCGGGAACCACCGGTGACGAGTGCGGTGGGGCGCATGAGATCCCTCCTGCTCTATTGGTTTTTCCATCTTTCGCGGCATTCTGCCGGAAGCCGAGGAAGACGGTTTTTTATGTGTCCGAAGCGTGGAAGCCGTCAATGGAACGCCGCGTTGCGTTCCGGTACACAGGCTCCTCGGATGAAACGGGCTGCCTCAGACGGATCTGCGGCAGCCCGAGCTTTGTATCTTCCCGGTCAGGCGAGGACCTGACGCATGACGCCGCGGAGGATTTCCAGGCCCTTCTGAAGTTCCCCGTCGGTGACCACCAGCGGGGGCATGAGCTTGAGGACGTTGTTTCCCCGCCCGGCGCGCTCGGCGATGAGGCCGTTCTTGAAGCAGGCCTGCATGACGGACTTGCTCATGGAGGGATCGGGCATGGCGTTGAAATCAATGGCCCAGAGAAGGCCGATGCCCCGGACGGCGAGTCGCGCGTCAAGCGGCGCGATCTCCTCCCGGAGGAATTTCTCCACAACAGCGCCTTTGCGCTGGACCTCATTGTCCATGTCGTGACTGAGATAGTATTCCACCCCTGCCTTCGCAGCGATGAAAGCCAGCTGGTTGCCCCGGAAGGTACCGGTGTGGTCGCCGGGATGGAGCACGTCCAGCTCGGGCTTTAGGAGCGTCATCGCGAAGGGGATGCCGTAACCGCCCGCGGACTTGGAGACAGTAACGATGTCCGGCACGATACCTGCGTGCTCGAAGGAGAAATAGCGTCCCGTACGGCAGGAGCCGGCCTGGATGTCGTCCACGATCATGAGGATGCCGTGACGGGTGAGGAGTTCCCGAAGACCGCGGAGATACTCTGCCGGCAGGGGATAGACACCGCCGTCCACCTGGACGGCCTCCAGGATGAAGGCCGCAGGCTTTTCGACACCGGAATGATCGTCGGTGAGGAGCGTCTCGATGTACTTGAGCGTGTCCATCTCCGGGAACATGTAGGGAGCGGGTACGTGGGTGACGCCGGGAAGTTCGATGCCGGCAGCGGCGCGGGAGTCCGCATCGGTGGTGCAGGCCAGGGATCCCAGCGTCATGCCGTGGAAGGCGCCCATAAGGGCAAACACTCCCCGGCGTCCGGTGGCCCGGCGCGCGATCTTCAGCGCGGCCTCCACGGCGTTGGTCCCGGTTGGGGCGGGAAACTGGATCTTGTAGTCGAGGCCTCTTGGCTGGAGAATGTTCTCCTCGTAAAAGCGGATGAAGTCCCGCTTGGCAGTGGTGCCCATATCCAAAGCATGGATGATCCGGTCCTCCTGAAGGTAGCGGATCAGTTTTTCCTTGATATAGTCGTTGTTATGTCCGTAGTTGCAGGCGCCCGCACCGCAGAAGAAGTCTACGTAGCTGCGTCCGTTCTCGTCAGTGAGCGTGGATCCCTTGGCGAACTCGAACACCGCAGGGAAACTGCGGATGTAGGAACGCACGTTGGATTCATAGGTCTCAAACACATCTGCCATAGTATCCTCCGTTTCCGGTGCAATGCGCCGAACGTGATCAGATTACTGGAAATATTGTATCAGCCGGACACTGGTTTGTCAACAAAACCGGGGCACGGAGGCCCCTACAGATACCGGGCCAGAACGATGCACACACGCCCCTTGCGGCTCAGTGCGCCGGCTTCCCGCAGCACCGCCTTTCCGAACCCGCGGGCGGTGATGGAGACGCCCTCTTCCACGATCCGGTCCGGCTTCAGACACTCCAGCCCGTCCAACTGCACCCGCCCTGTCCGAATGAGCGCTGCGGCCTTCTCCCGTGCCATGCCGAAGGCGGAGGACACCACGCTGTCCAGCCGGAGAGACGCCACCGTGTCCCGCCGAAGCTCCGTCTTTTCCTCCGGACGCTGCACCTCTTCTCCCCGGATCTCCTCCACGGCAAGGCGAACCCTCCCCGCAGATGCGAGCTCCGTGCAGACGAAGGGGACGAGCTCCCGAAGGACCGCCGCATCGGCGCTCCCTTCCGAGAGGTACAGATCGCCGACGGAGTCCCGGGATATTCCGAGGCCCATAAGCGCCCCCAGAAGATCCCGGTGGGTCACAGTGCCGTATTCTGCGGCGTACCGGCACCGGACGTAACCCACGGGGAGCTCCTCTTCCGGGACGGGGGGCACCTGCCAGTCCGGCAGGAAGTACAGGATCCGACGCACGGCCCCGTCTCCCCCGCAGTAGAGCCGGGACGGATCCCCGAGAAGGGGCATGAGCGCCTCGGAAAGACCCTGCTCCCGTTCTGTGAGGAACCGCGTCCACTGGGGCGTATTCTGTCTGGCACACCGCCCGGCCTTCTCGGCGATCTGCCGGAGGAGGAGCGCTTCCTCCTCCGTGGCGGCCAGATGCCGGATCGTCTCTGCGACGCCCACGGTCAGCGGGAATACCGGTCCCGTAGCTCCGGAACGTCGAAGGTGCAGAGGTACTCGTAGTAGGGCATAAGAAAATCGTAACCGTTGACGAGGATCCCGGGCAGGTCCGGGGAAAAGAGATCTCCGCCGAAGTTGTCCTCATACTGGAGCCCCAGCCGTCTGCGATTGTACCATGGATCCAGGAGCGGCCCCATCTCCCCCTTGGGACGGGCATACGCCTCGCCCTCGAGGACGAATCGGTCCTGGCGTTCGAGACGCCTTGCGAGACGCTCCAGCGGACCCGGGTTCTCCCGAACGCTCCTTCGGAACAGCTCCATCTGCTGCGCAGAGGCGTCATAAAATCCCATGCCGTACGCGTAGGAGGCGGCCCCTATCTCGAACCAGAACATCGGGCCCTTCAGCAGCCGCTGATCCTTCTTGATGGAAAACCACAGATGATCCTTGTACGGTCCGCGGCCGAAGAGCCTCCGGGCATCCCGGTAGATTCGGGACACGTGGAGCTGCAGTTCCGAGGAGGGGTATCTTTCCCGCATCCTGGCCATGGTGTCCTGCGCCAGTGCGGCGAAGGGGATCTTCAGTGCCCGTTCATACTGGTCCCTGTGCTCCAGGAACCAGCCCCGCTCGTTGTGGAGCGTGATTCCCCACAAAAAAACCTGGGTCTCCTCCGTAAATCCCTCAAACATACCGATCCCTCCGGGCCGTTTGTTTCTTGTGCCCAGTATACTCCGGTCAGGCCGGGGAGGCAAGGCGTTTTCCCTTGCCCCGGAGCGTTGCGTGGCGTATACTGGAACGTGAGGAGGGGGGATGAGCATGGCCTCGGTAAGGACCTTTATCAAGCGGGAGATCGTACTGACGGTATCGGTGCTGGCAGCAGCGGTCAGCTGTATCTTCGTCCCGCCTGATGCGGGATACCTGGAGTATTTCGATCTTCGCACGCTCGCCCTCCTCTTTTGCCTCATGACGGTGGTGGCAGGACTTCGGGAAGCGGGGGTCTTCGACCGGCTGGCCTTCGTTCTGTGCCGCCGCGCCGCCGGTGTGCGCGCCCTGGGGACGCTTCTCATTCTCCTAAGCTTCTTCACCTCCATGCTCATCACCAACGACGTGGCCCTCCTCACTTTCGTGCCATTCGCAGCGGTGGTGCTGGGCCTTGCCGGACGGCGTGAGGCTCTTCTGCGGGTAGTGGTGCTCCAGACCGCGGCAGCGAACCTGGGGAGCATGCTCACTCCCGTGGGAAACCCCCAGAACCTCTATCTCTATTCCCGATATGACATGGCTCTCCCGGCGTTCTTCCGTGCGACGCTCCCCCTGTGGGCAGCATCCCTTCTGATGCTCCTTGCCGCGTGCCTTCTGCTCCCACGGCGGGAACTGGAGAACACTGCGGAAGAAGCCCCGGACTGGCAGCCCCGGCGGGCGGCGGTGCACTTCGTTCTCTTCGGCCTGTGTCTTCTCACGGTGCTTCGGGTGCTCGCCTGGTATTGGATGCTCGCCGGAGTGGCGGCCGTGCTCCTCGTTCTGGACCGGCGGGCGCTCCTCCGGGCGGACATGCCCCTCCTTTTCACTTTTGCGGCTTTCTTTGTTTTCTCCGGGAACCTGGGGCGCATCGGGGCGGTGGATTCCTTTCTCCGGCGTGCCTTGGAGGGGCGGGTGTACCTCGTTGCCCTCCTGACGAGCCAGGCCGTGAGCAATGTGCCGGCGGCGCTACTGCTTTCCGGCTTTACGCAGGACGCCGAGGCGCTCCTTCAGGGCGTGAACGTGGGGGGGCTGGGAACGCCCGTGGCGAGCCTTGCCAGTCTCATCTCCATGAAGCTCTACTTCCGCACGGAGGACGCCCGCCCCGGCAGGTATCTTCTGGAGTTCACGATACTGAATCTCGCGCTCCTGCTGCTGCTGTCCCTGGTGCGGACGGCGCTCCTCCGAATCTGACCGGAAGGTGGAATGAATCATGGATGTTGAGACCCGTATCGTCTGCAGCGGCTGGGACGGGAAGCGCTGTCTTGTCCACGCCAGGTGCTGCCGCACGCCGGAAGGGCTCCTCGCCACCGCCCAGTATCTGGATGTGGCCGGGGACGATCTTTTCTCCGGCATCCTCTCCGCCGTCAGCCCGGACGGCGGTACGACTTGGACGGACTTCCGTCCGGAACCGGGCCTCGCTCCCAGGCGGAACGGAGACCGAATCATAGTTCCGTGCGACGCAACGCCCATGTTCCACGTCGCCACGGGTCGGGTCCTGCTTCTGGGCCACACGGCCGGATATCGGGAAGGGGATCTCTCCCCGGCCCCCGGCAGCCGGTTTACGTTCTGGAGCGTGCGGGACCCGGGAACCGGTACGTTTTCACGGTTCCGGCTCCTTGAGATGCCCGCCGGATATGAAAACTGCGGCAACGGCTGCGGACAGAGCGTGGAGACAGAGACCGGGGAACTGCGGATCCCCGTATACTGGAACGACCCCGGCGATCCCTGCAGCCGGTCCACCGTGCTGCGGTGCGCCTTCGACGGGGAGGAACTGCGGCTTCTGGAGATCGGAGACTCGCTGTCGCTGAATGTGCCGCGGGGCCTTGGGGAGCCGTCTCTGATCCGGCATGGGGACGAATACTGGCTGACCCTCCGGAACGACGAGTGCGGGCTCGTTGCCCGAAGCCGGGACGGCATGCAGTTTGCGGAGATGCATCTGTGGAAGTGGGACGACGGGAGCCTTCTTCAGAACTACAATACCCAGCAGCACTGGCTGGAGATCCGCGGGGACCTGTACCTCGTCTATACCCGCCGGACAGAGACGAACGGACATGTGTTCCGCCACCGGGCGCCGCTATTTGCCTCGCGTGTGACGGAGGAGGGCGTGCTGCTCAGGGAGAGCGAGCTCGTACTCACGCCGGAGCGCGGAGCCCGAATGGGCAATTTTGGTGCAGCGCCCTTTGGAGACGGCCGGGGGATGGTGATGGTCACCGAATGGATGCAGCCCCGGGGATGCGAAGCACACGGCAGCGACAACGCCGTGTACTTCACCCTGATCGGCTGACAAAACGAACGGCGCGGGCGGTCCTGTTACCGCCCGCGTGCCGCATCCGGCCGCGTCGTTCTCCGCCGCATCCACCGCCCGGCGTGATTCTGACGAAAAGCGCTTGAATTGTTGCCGGAATACGGCTATACTAGGGAAAAAAGAGGCGTTTTCCGGGATTCGCCGCAAGGAGGAGAACGAAATGAAAAAGCTGTTTCGCGCGTTTCCTCTGCTTCTGGCCTTATGCCTGCTCACCGGCTGTCTCTCGATCCCGTCCATTCTGAACAAACCGAGCACGCCTGCACCGGTGCCGGACGGGCCGGACGAAACCACCTATCTGACCCTGCCCCCCGAATCGCCCTCCGGCGGGGATCCGGACGCGGGCGGCTACGCCTCCGGGATCCGGGGCGGCGGCTCCTCGGACGCTGCGGAACCCACTCCGGAGCCAACGCCCGAACCCACTCCGGAGCCGACCCCCGAGCCAACGCCGGAACCTACGCCGGAGCAGGGGGTGTCCTTCGATCCCTGGGACTTCGCCTCTCTCGTGGGCGGACGGTATGCCTTTGAGACGTCGGACGACATGGTGCAGATCGAGTTCCTCTACCGTTTCGGCGTCCTCTTCGCCTTTGTGGGCCGCTACATCAACGGCAGCCTCTATTCCTACGCCGCTCTGGATCTGCGCCCACAGGAGCGGATCGGCAGCACCTTTACGTTCGTAGCCGGAGAGTATTCCAACATGAGCTCGTGGAGCTCCTACGGCAGCATCTACACCCTGGACGTTACCGTGGACTCCGCGGCTGTGACCGTAGACTGCGGCGGCGGCAGCATCCTCCCCTCCGGGACCACGGTCTTCCAGGCCGTCTCCACCCTGGATCCGATCTTCCCCTATGATACCGATACGCTGGAAACGATGGTCGGCCCTCTCGGCAATGTTTCCAACGCCCTTGTCGGAGAATGGGTGGCCTTCCTGGAGGACGGCTCCGTTCTGGAACTGCACATCGACGAATGGCACGTCTTCGAGTTCCACCGTACCGACTACGACGGCGACACTCCGGACCGGTATCTTATGGGTGTCTGCAGCACCGTCGATGGACCGGGGAGCATTCAGCTCAACTATCTGGGGAACTACCTGGGCGCCGGGACTATGCCGGAGTCGGGCGAGATCACCGTCATGCTCATATATGAGGATCAGATCCAGATGTATTCCAATGACACTTCCATCCTGGGCGAAGGGGATGTGACTTTCTATCGAGCGCCATATTCGCCCTGACGGAACGGAATGACAGAAACGGACGGCGGGCTGCGTGAACAGCCCGCCGTCCTTCGTGAACTTGACGGATTCGTTATTCCCCGATGTTCCCCCGCAGGATCTTTCCCGTGTTCCAGAGCATGGCCGCTTTTCCAGCAGCCTCGCGCCGCTCCTCCGGCGTATGAAACTCGAAGTGGGCCGTCTGGGCTCCGCAGTCCAGGCAGACCGCATACCAGCACCAGCCGTTTTCCTCCTCCAGAAGCCCCGGCCCGCCGCAGTAGGGGCAGTCTTGCAATTCAAATTCCTTATGGATGTCCAACGTTGTTCCCCTCCGTTTTTGCCTGATTATATAGAGTCGTTCCAGCGCCTGCGAAAAGCGCCTGGAACAGAGCAGGGTCCGCCTTCTCCAGTGAGACTACCCGGCCGGACCCGTCCAGGAAGCAGTGTTCGGAACGCCCTTCAGCCCGGAGCTCCCCGGTCTCCGCTTCCGTCACCTCGTAGGTGAATTCGCACTTGACCCGCCCCTGCGGGGCATAGCGCACCCGAATCTCCAGTGTTTCCCCGTAGTAGACCGGTTTGCAGTACCGGCAGCTCACAGTGACGACGGGGCTCTGCAGGCCTTTCGCTTCCAGCCGCTCGTACGGCCAGCCGACCTGTTCCAGAAAGTCCAACCGGGCTTCCTCAAAATACCGGATGTAGTTGGAGTGGTGGACGACTCCCATCTTGTCCGTTTCGTAATAATGGACCTTCCGCCGGTACGCTTCCGTGAAGACCGCCCCCTCCCGTTTTCTACACATTACCACAGACGCCTGACCGTTGCAAGCGTTCCGGCCGCTCCGCGGGAAGTCCCGAAGCAGGGCGAAAGAACGAGGATCCTGTCACATCCGTGACGGGATCCTCGTTCTGGCACGCCTGGAGGGACTCGAACCCCCGGTCTCACGGTTCGTAGCCGCGCACTCTATCCAGCTGAGCTACAGGCGCATTTTTAGGTGCTTTGACATCATAGCACGGGGTGAACAAAAAAGCAAGACCCAATTTTCGGAATTTGGAACTTTCCTCTGCCCTTCCTTCAGCCGTGACGCGACAAGCGATTTCAGGTTGACAAATCTCCTGATTTCCTGTAAGGTATGTGTACGCCGTCTCCCGGCCGGGATACGGAGGTGTATCGAAGTGGTCATAACGGGCCTGACTCGAAATCAGGTAGACCGCAAGGTCTCGTGGGTTCGAATCCCACCGCCTCCGCCATCCAAGGAACCTCTTTTGTCTGCCATGGCAAGGGAGGTTCCTTCTTAGTTGAGATGGTATTTTGCCATCGGCATCATGCATCTCGAGCAGGAGGTGCCAAAGCATGAGAAAGTGGGCTTGTTTCCAGGAGCCTGTCTCCTATCATGGAGTCATGATCCGCAAGGTCATGTTCTATCAGATCCCCTCCGGCGAGACCTATGTATTTTTATATGGAAAGGAAAACGCCCAGATCAGTTCCGCGGATGAATGGTATCCGTCTTTGATGGACGCGCATTCCGCCTGGGACGTGATACCGCATTCCGATTGGATCGAGATCGGCGATCCTGTTCCCGGTTGTCAGGAAGATGCCGCCGATCCGGTCCGAGTCAAAGGACGCGTGGAAGGAAAGCCGGAGTGGGGGCGTTATGAGATCCTTTGCAACGGCGTCTGGAAGGACTACAAAGAGTAGCGCGACGGTCCAGACGGGATGCCGCACGTTTCTGTGAAAGGCCGTGAGGTTTTCCCGGGGCGGGAGCGGCGGCACAGTCGAGACACAAGGCAAAGACCACGCTGTGATCGGGGGAGCGGGGCGCGCAGTCATACACGGGCATGGAGGTTGAATATGGCAGAATTCGGGATCAATGTGTTAGATTTCGGCGCAAAGGGGGACGGCATCAACGACGATACCGCCGCCATTCAGAGCGCCATCAACTATACCGCTGAACGCGGGGGAGGCCGGATCCTCTTCCCATACACCCGGGGCGGCTATCGGATCGCGTCGCCAGGGATTGAGCGGTTCGGAGGACGTCCTCTGCGGGCGCAGCTCGTCCTTCCGCCCGGAGACGCGAATATCCGGCTGGAGGGGGAGATGCCGTGCCGCTTTCTCAATGCGTATATTGTGCGACCGGTAGAATCCGTCAAGGATCACTTTGTGCCCACGACCTTCGGGACTCTGAGCTCCGATAATACGCGGCTGTTCTCCGACTGGGACGCTCCTGAGGAACACGATCCCGCCGCGCGCCCCTGGTCGATCCTTGCGGCACCTGAGGGCGACTCCTGCGCCGGACGGTTCAGCGTCCTGCAGGCGTCACTTGCGAATCTGGAATTCCGGGTGCCGATGCGGACGGAGAAGATGTACCCGACGCAATCCGCGGTCAACTTACAGAACGCGGCCAGGATCCACATCTCCGACTGCCAGTTCTGTCTCAGCGAGAACGTCGGAGACACTCTGTTAGGGAAGGAACTGCAGCCGAACCCTTGTCATACCGCGGGACTCATCGCCTCCGGGGACCAGAACGACAACAATGTGATACGCAACGCGGCGGCGCAGGGCTTTCGTTACGGATTCGTGCTGGGCGAGCATGTGGTGGCGGAATATCTTTACGTCCACAACTGCGAGGAAGGAGTTACCTTCCACGACTGTTCCCATCTCTCAGTGCTCCATCACATCGTGGCGCAGCACAATACCGTCATTCTCTCCGCTGCAACGGCGGATCTGTTCGGGATGAAACGTGGCCCGTGCAATGTCCAGGTCGACACCGTGGACTTCGAGTGCGGGACCGGTCTGAAGCCCGCCTTGTCGGCACTGAAGTACGGGGTTTACGATCCGGAAGGCCGTCTGCACGGCACTCTCACGTGGCACAAGCCCTGGGGGAAACAGGAGTTCCCCTGCCTGTGCGGCGAGGGGTTCCGGGTCCTTCAGTTTTGAGAAAGATCTTTTCGTGTTATCGAAAGCAAGCCCCCCGGCCACGGACCGGGGGACTTGTTTTCGAAAGACAGGTTATTCCAGTTCGAAAGCGCCGGTATAGAGCTGGTAGTATACGCCTTTGTCGGCAATGAGTTTTTCGTGGCTGCCCCGTTCGATGATGCGACCATGATCCAGGACCATGATGACGTCCGAGGAAACGACGGTGGAGAGCCGGTGGGCGATGACGAACACGGTGCGCCCTTTCATGAGCTGATCCATGCCGCGCTGCACCACGGCCTCCGTGTGGGTATCTATGGAAGAGGTGGCCTCGTCAAGGATCATGACAGGGGGATCGGCCACGGCTGCCCGGGCAATGGCCAGGAGCTGTCGCTGGCCCTGGGAGAGGTTCGCGCCGTTGTTGGTGAGGAGCGTATCGTACCCGTCGGGCAGACGCGTGATGAAGTCGTCCGCCCCGGCCAGTACCGCCGCCTCGCGGCACTGCTCGTCGGTGGCGTCCAGGCGTCCATAGCGTATGTTCTCGCGCACCGTGCCGGTGAAGAGTTTCGTATCCTGAAGGACCAGGCCGAGAGAGCGGCGAAGGTCGGATTTGCGAATGTCCCGAACGTCGATGCCGTCATAGAGGATTTTGCCCTTCTGGATATCGTAAAAGCGGTTGATGAGATTCGTGATGGTCGTCTTGCCGGCGCCGGTAGCGCCGACAAAGGCAACCTTCTGGCCGGGCTCGGCGAAGACGGACACGTCGTGCAGCACGTCCTTGCCCTCTTCATAGGCGAAGTCCACGTGCTCCAGGCGCACGTCTCCCCGCAGGGGGACGTAGTCCGTACCGTCGGAGGTGGGACGCCGCCAGGCCCAGTGGCCGGTATGGCGGTCGGTCTCGGTGAAGGAGCCGTCCGGGGAGGGCTCAACATTCACCAGGGTCACGGTGCCCTCGTCCTCTTCCGGTTTCTCATCCACCAGAGCAAAGACGCGGCTGGCGCCGGCACCCGCCATGACGATGGCGTTGATCTGCTGGGAGACCTGGTTCACGTTGCCCGTGAACTGCTTTGCCATGTTGAGAAACGGCACAAGGATGCTGATGCTCATGGCCTTGCCGGAGAGGCTCAGGTTCGGGACCTTCAAAAGCAGCAGGATACCGCCCGCCAGGGCGAGGGTCACGTATAGGATGTTGCCGATGTTGTTGAAGATGGGGCCGAGGACGTTCGCGTAGGCGTGAGCCTTGAAGCTGTTTTCAAAGAGCTCATCGTTGAGACGGTCGAATCCCTGCAGAGCCTCGTCTTCGTGGCAGAAGACCTTCACGACCTTCTGACCGGTCATCATCTCCTGCACGAAGCCCTCGGCGGCGCCAACGCTTTTCTGCTGGCGCATAAAGAACCTGGCGGAACCGCCGCCGATCTTCCGGGCGACAAAGACCATGAAGACGACACCTACGAGGAGCACCAGGGTGAGCCAAACGCTGAAGTAGAGCATGATGGCAAAGACGCTCAGGGCAATGGTCCCAGCCTGAAGCAGGGACGGGAATGCCTGGCTCACCAGCTGACGGAGAGTATCGATGTCGTTGGTGTAATGACTCATGATGTCGCCGTGCTGGTGAGAGTCGAAGAATCGAATGGGAAGGTCCTGCATGCCGCTGAAGAGCTCCTGCCGGAGCTTGTTGAGGAAGCCCTGCGTCATCACCGCCATGAGCTGCGTGTATACCACGGTGGAGACGATGGCGAGGAGATAGAGGATCACGAGGATCAGAAGATATCTAAGGATCTCCGGGCGGGCTGCGGCCCAGTCCCGGGTGCGGTACCAGGTCTCCACCACGCTGAGGATACGTTCCACGAAGAGGGAGGGAACGGCGGCCACGGCGGAGGAGAAGATCATGCAGAGCATGGTGAGAGGGGCCATAACGGGATAATAGGAAAAGTACTTCTTCAGCGTACGGCCCAGGGCCTTGATGCTTCCGGGAGCGGGCTTTGCAGCCATTCCCTTTGGGGGGCGTCCGCTCATGCCGACGGGTTTACTGCTGGCCATCTTCCGCGCCTCCTTTCGTCTGCTGCACGTAGATCTCCCGGTAAATGGAGTTCTCACGAAGCAGCGTTTCGTGGTCGCCCATGGCCGCGATGCGGCCGTTCTCCAGGATCAGGATACAGTCCGCATCTTGAACGGAGGCCACACGCTGGGCGATGATGAGTTTCGTGGTCTCGGGGAGATAGGTACGCAGACCTGCCCGGATCTTCGCATCAGTCCGGGTATCTACAGCACTTGTAGAGTCGTCAAGGACGAGGATTTTCGGCTTTCCCAGAAGCGCCCGGGCGATGCAGAGCCGCTGGCCCTGGCCGCCGGACACGTTCGTGCCGCCCTGCTCGATGTGGGTGTCGTACCCCTCGGGGAAGGTGCGTATGAATTCGTCCGCCTGAGACAGACGGCACACGGCCTCCAGCTCCTCGTCGGTGGCATCGGGATCGCCCCAGCGGAGATTCTCCCGAACAGTGCCCGAGAAGAGCATGTTTTTCTGCAGCACCACGGAAACGGCCCCGCGCAGGGTGTCCAGGTCATACCGGCGGACATCCACACCGCCCACCTTCACGCAGCCCTCCGTCACATCGTAGAGCCTGGAGATGAGCTGGATGAGCGTGGATTTGCTGGAACCGGTGCCGCCCAGGATGCCCACGGTCATGCCGGAGTCGATGTGCAGGTTTATGCCCTCCAGGGCGTACCGTTTGGCCGCGGAGGAGTACTTGAAGGATACGTTCTCAAAATCTACGGAACCGTCCGCCACCTCCATGACCGGGTCTTCCGGATTCACGAGGGTAGACTCTTCATTGAGGATCTCGCAGATCCGCTTGGCGGATTCGGCGGACATGGTGAGCATCACGTAGATCATGGAGAGCATCATGAGAGACATGAGGATCTGCATGCCGTAGGCGATCATGGCGGAGATCTGGCCCACGTCGATGACCTGGCCGCCGGAGTTGACGATCATCCTGGAGCCGACGAGAAGGATGAACACCATATTAAAATAAATGCAGATCTGCATAAGGGGGGAGTTGAGTGCCACGATTCTCTCAGCCTTGGTGAAGTCCTTCCGGATGTCCTCGGCCGCAGTGCCGAACTTCTTCTTTTCGTATTCCTCCCGGGAGAAGCCTTTGACCACCCGCATGCCCCTGACGTTCTCCTCTATGGACTCGTTGAGCCGGTCGTATTTACGGAACACGGAGCGGAAGGCCGGCATAGCCTTGCGGGCAATGAGTACGAGGCCTGCAATCAGGACCGGGACCACCACGACGAAGGTCGTGGCCAGCGCCCCGCCCATCACGTAGGCCATGACGATGGAGAAAATGAACATCATGGGGGATCGGATGGCCGTGCGGATGAGCATCATGAAGGCGAACTGTACGTTGTTCACATCTGTGGTCAGCCGGGTCACCAGTGACGCCGAGGAGAACTTGTCGATATTCTCGAAGGCGAAGGTCTGGATCCGGGCGAACATGTCGTGCCGAAGGTTTCGGGCAAAGCCCGCGGAGGCCTTGGCGCAGGTGTAGCCCGCCACGGCGCCGCAGGTGAGGGAGAGGATCGCCATCGCCACCAGCAGCAGACCCGAGCGGATCACCTCCCGCAACTCTGCCCCGGCTTTCACGGCGTTCACAAGATCCGCCGTGATAAAGGGGATGAGCACTTCCAGGAACACTTCGCCCACGATGAAGATCAGTGTGAGAATCGTGGGCGCTTTGAATTCCCGTACGGATTTTGAGAGTCGTTTCAGCATGTTCCGTCCTTTCTCCCGCAGCAGGAGGGTTCCTCCGCTGCGAGGGCGTTTTCAATCAGCCGGTCCGTGAGCGCCTTGAGAGAGGCAATCTCCTCCTCCGTGAGGCCGCGGCACAGATCCCTGGCTGCCTGGGAGTCATATTCGCGGATCTGCCGCAGGAGATCTGCAGCCTTCTGTGTGGAGGAGATCCGCTTGACGCGCCGATCCCGCTCGCCCGGACTGCACGACAGAAAGCCCTTGGCCTCCAGCCGCTGGATCACGTCTGTCATGGTGGGATGCGCCATATGGAGCTCCTCCTCCAGATCCCGCTGGCGGATCTCCTCACGGCCCTCCCGCTCCAGCCGACAGAGCGTGCCGACCACGGCGGACTGTACGCCCGTGAGTTCCAGATGACGGCAGCGTTCGTCCATCTGCCGCTTGAACGCCCGGCGCAGCACCGAAAGGCGCAGGCCCAGGGGCATTTCCTCCATGATCTTCACCTCCCCTTTAAAAGCATCGCATACGACATATTTTAGTTCCGAGGACGGCGGCTGTCAATAGGGAAGAGGGATCGTGTGCAGAGTAAATCGCCGAAAAATCCGCCATTTGGGGTACAGAGAGAAACAAAAACGACATTTCTGCATTTTCGCGCTGCTCCAGATGCAAAAAGTTGTTGACAACCGCAAGTTGAAAGTGATAAGATGTAAACCCATATTGAATATGGGTGGAGTATCTGCGCCGGTTTGCCGATTTAAAGCGGCAGGGTTTGCGGATCTGCCCCGAACCGATATTCATCCCGCGAGGGTTTGAATAAAATTTTTAGAAGGAGAATGAAAAGACCATGAAGCTCACCAAGATTCTGGCGCTGCTGCTGGCTGTGTGCATGCTCTGTGGGATCCTCGCCGCTTGCGGTGAGACCCCGGCACCCACCGGCGACGACACCGCCAACACCGGCGACGACGCCAACACCGGCGACGATGCCGGCGACGATGCCGGCGACGATGCCGGCGATGACGCCGGCGACGATGCCCCCCCGGAGGTCACTCCCTTCGAGGACATCTATGCCGACATGGACTACGACGAGATGTCCACGCTCATTTATGAGCAGGTTCTCGGCGAGTTCAACGAGTACTACAACGAGGCGCTTGCCGCTACCTCCCAGGGCAACTCCATGCGTTGGGCCCTGATGGCTATTGCCGAGGCGAAGCTGCTCGAGTCCGGCGTGTTCATCCCCTCCAGCACCCGTGGCGGTATGTACGCCATCTCCCGTTATGTCCCGTACTCCTCCGCCACCACCCTGTGGGGCAACGACAGCAACCGCTTCCACACCCGTCTGATCACCACCGAGCTCATCACCGCTGAGGATCGTGCCGAGATGAAG
>JAEEGL014464432.1_pt1 | contig 66546 bp, 55 predicted proteins | sample 9134231 | NCBI WGS metagenome assembly JAEEGL01 (sample SAMN16246548, study PRJNA631951) | gut metagenome | biome: gut microbiome; feature: rumen; material: fiber-attached | host: Bos | place: Iran: Karaj | collected 2018-10
GGATTTGATATCTTTACCGGCTACGGAAGTTTTGATTGGTCAAACTTCATTTTTAACTTAGTATTCTGTGCTACCACAGCAACCATTGTTTCCGGGGCTATGGCAGAGCGTACAAAATTCTTAAGCTACTGCGTATACTCCGGTGTAATTTCCGCTTTGATTTATCCTATCGAAGCACACTGGATTTGGGGCGGCGGCTGGCTTGCTCAGATGGGCTTCCACGATTTTGCGGGAAGCTGTGCCATCCATATGGTAGGTGGTATCGCAGCCTTGGTTGGTGCTATGATGGTTGGCCCACGTATCGGTAAGTTTGAGCGTGACAAAGAAGGAAAAGTAGTAAAGGTAAATGCTTTCCCTGGTCATAACATTGTCATTGGTGCTTTGGGTGTATTTATTCTTTGGCTTGGCTGGTATGGATTTAACGGTGCTGCTTGTACATCCGTTGATCAGTTGGCAAGCGTATTTGTAACCACAACCATTGCTCCTTCTGTTGCAACCGTTGTATGTATGGTATTTACATGGGTTAAATTCGGTAAGCCGGATGTTTCCATGTGCTTGAATGCTTCTTTGGCGGGACTTGTAGCAATCACAGCTCCTTGTGACGTAACAGACGCATTTGGTGCCATCGTCATCGGTGCGGTAGCAGGTCTTCTGGTTTGCTTCGGCGTATGGTTTTTGGATTACAAACTTCACATTGATGATCCGGTAGGTGCGGTTGCAGTTCACATGATGAACGGTATCTGGGGTACTTTGGCAACCGGTTTATTTGCTACCACAAAGGCTCCGGGAAATGACACCATGAACGGTCTTTTCTACGGCGGTGGATTTGAACTTTTGGGAATTCAGTTTTTAGGTTTTGTAGCAGTTGCTGCATGGACCGTACTTACCATGACAGTGGTATTTGGTGTGATTAAAGCGGTATTTGGTCTTCGTGTATCCGAAGAAGAGGAAATCGAAGGACTGGATACCATGGAGCATGGCTTATCTTCTGCATATGCAGGCTTTTCTATCGTGGATATGACAGAAGCATCTATGCTTACAAATGAAAACACATCTCTTGGTGTGGATGAATACGAAACTGCAAGCGAAGCAATGAAAAAGGCAGCGGTTCCTGTTACCAATATGGCTTCTGCTGTATCCGGAACTGCTCTTGAATCACCGATTAACAAGATTGTTATTATTACAAAACTTTCTCGCTATGACAAGATTAAGAAAGCATTAAACGAACTTGGTGTAACAGGTATTACCGTAACACAGGTTACAGGCTGTGGTATCCAAAAGGGTGCCGGACAGATGTATCGTGGAGTTGAGATGGATATGACCTTGCTTCCGAAGATTAAGTTGGAAGTTGTCGTATCAAAGATTCCGGTAGATGCAGTCATCGAGGCTGCAAAGAAAGCTCTTTACACCGGAAAGATCGGCGACGGAAAAATCTTTGTATATCCGGTTAGCCGCGTCGTTAAGATTCGTACCGGTGAAGAAAACTACGATGCACTTCAGGATGTAGAATAGTTGCACATTGTTCATTTGACTTCTCCTTGCGATAGAAGTATAATTCTTCGTGAGGCAAAGGCGCTTCGAGTTTATAGCTCGAAGTGCCTTTTTTTTTATGACAACGAGCCAAGGATGGAGGCAAAAGTGGATCAGGTATTTGACAAACTTCATGAAGAATGCGGTGTCTTCGGAATCTTTGCACCGGAGGGTGAGGACGTGGCAAAGGATATTTATTACGGATTAATCGCTTTGCAGCACAGAGGTCAGGAATCCGCAGGCATGTCGGTTTCGGACACCACAGGTACCATGGAAAACATCACTACAAAAAAAGACATGGGACTGGTCAGTGAAGTTTTTACAAAAGAGGATTTAAAAACTTTAAAAGGAAATATTGGCGTGGGACATGTTCGTTACTCCACCACAGGAGGAAGTTCCGTAATAAATGCTCAGCCCTTTGCCATGAATTACATTAAAGGTACTTTGGCGTTGGTCCATAACGGCAACATCCAAAATGCCGGGGAGTTAAAGGAGGCACAGCTTTATCGGGGAGTGGCCCATTATTCCACCTCGGATACGGAAGTCATCGCCTATGAAATCATAAATGAACGGGTAAAAACAAAAACCGTGGAAGAGGCGGTAAAAAAAGCTGCCGCAAAATTAAAAGGCGGATATGCCTGCCTGATTAAAAGTCCGAGAAAACTGATTGCTGTTCGCGATCCCTACGGCATCAAGCCTTTGGTTATGGGAAAGCGAAATGATACTTATATATTAGCGTCGGAAAGTGCCGCCATTTTATCTGTAGGCGGTAGTCTTATTCGGGACATTAAGCCCGGAGAAATTATTACCATTTCAAAAGACGGAATAAAAAGTGACTTTTTAGAAACTCCAAAGGAAAAAGCACATTGCATTTTTGAATACATTTATTTTGCCAGAAACGACTCGGTCATTGACGGCGTATCCGTCCATGAGGCAAGAGTCAGAGCCGGGCGGGCCTTGGCGAAAAACGATGATGTAAAAGCGGATGTGGTCATCGGTGTTCCGGATTCGGGACTGGTGGCTGCAGAAGGATACGCATTGGAATCCGGCATACCCTTTGCTTTGGGATTTCATAAAAACAGCTACGTGGGGCGAAGCTTTATTAAACCTACGGATGAAGAGAGAAAAAGTGCGGTGCACATGAAACTCTCGGTTTTGGAACACGTAGTAAAAGGAAAAAGTGTGGTTTTGATTGATGACTCCATTGTGCGGGGAACCACCATGGGACAGATTATTACCATGATGCGGGCCGTGGGTGCAAAGGAAGTCCACGTTCGTATCAGTTCACCCCCGTTTTTGTATCCCTGTTATTATGGTACGGACGTGCCGACCGCAGGACAGCTCATAGCGTCCGAGCATTCTACCATGGATATTTGCAAACGAATCGGGGCTGACAGTTTGGCGTATTTAAAGCAGGAGGACTTTTCCTTTATGGTGGGAGATTTAGATATCTGCGCCGCCTGCTTTGACAATAATTATCCGGTATAAGGATAGGAGGAAAAAAGATTATGAATCAGGAATTTGAAAATATGGAACAAAATGGACTCTACAGAAGCAGCTTTGAACATGACAACTGCGGTATCGGAGCCATTATTGATATTGAAGGTCGCCCAAGCCATACCTTGGTGTCCGATGCACTTTCCATCGTAGAAAACTTAGAGCATCGTGCCGGAAAAGACGCAGAAGGAAAAACCGGTGACGGTGTGGGAATCCTTACGCAAATTCCGCATAAGTTCTTTAAAAAGAAAATGAAAGAGGAGGGAGTAAGCCTTCCGGGTAAACGCAAATATGCCGTAGGTATGTTTTTCTTTCCGCAGAATGAACTGGATATGCGCCAGGCCAAGTCGCTTTTTACCATCATCACCGGAAAAAGCGGTCTTAAGATATTAGGCTGGAGAAAAGTAGCAACGGAAGAAAGCGTACTTGGTAAAAAGGCAAGAGACTGCATGCCAAATATTTACCAGGTATTTATTGAGCGCCCGGAGGATGTAAAGGATGATTTGGATTTTGACCGCATGCTTTATATCGTTCGTCGTGAGTTTGAACAAAGTAGTGTGGATACCTATGTTCCGTCTTTGTCCTGCAGAACCATTGTTTATAAGGGTATGTTTTTGGTGGGACAGCTTCGTACCTTCTTTACGGATTTAATGGATGAGGATTATGAGTCTGCCATTGCCATGGTGCATTCAAGATTTTCCACCAATACCAATCCAAGCTGGAACCGTGCTCATCCGAATCGCCTTTTGGTTCACAATGGTGAAATCAATACCATTAAAGGAAATGCGGATAAGATGTTGGCCCGTGAGGAGACCATGCATACATCAGCCTTTTCCGAAGAGGATATGACAAAGGTATTTCCTGTTATTTCTCAAAGCGGATCCGATTCCGCCATGCTGGATAATACCTTGGAATTTTTGGTGATGAGCGGCATGGATTTGCCCCTTGCTGCCATGATTATGATTCCGGAGCCTTGGAGTCACAATGAAACCTTATCTCAGGAAGAAAGAGATTTTTACCAATACTATGCAACTATGATGGAGCCATGGGACGGTCCTGCGTCCATCCTTTTCTCTGACGGAGATGTGATGGGTGCGATTTTGGATCGAAACGGACTTCGACCTTCCCGCTATTATGTTATGGATGACGGAAGACTCATTCTTTCTTCCGAGGTAGGGGTTTTAGAACTGGATGAAAGTCATGTGGTAAAGAAAGAACGACTTCATCCCGGAAAAATTCTTTTGGTGGATACCAAGAAAAAGAGAATCTTTACCGACGAGGAAATCAAGGAGCGCTATGCTCACGTAAATCCATTCGGTGAGTGGTTGGATTCCAATTTAATCACCTTAAAGGATTTAAAGATTCCAAACAAAAAAGTTCCTTCTTATACAGACGAAGAGAGAAAGAGATTACAAAAAGCCTTCGGATATACTTGGGAGAATTATCACGAAAGCATTTTAAATATGGCATTAAACGGCACGGAGCCCATCGGTTCCATGGGTGTGGATACCCCGATTGCCGCTTTGTCCACAAAGTATCAGCCGCTGTTTTATTACTTTAAACAGCAGTTTGCGCAGGTTACCAATCCGCCAATCGATGCCCAGCGCGAGGAAATCGTTACCTCCCGTACGGTATACGTTGGTAAAAACGGTAACTTATTACAGCAGGATCCGAAAAACTGCCATGTATTAAAGATCAACAACCCAATCTTAACGGATTTGGATTTACTAAAAATTGAAAATATGAAAAAGGACGGCTTCCATGTGGCAAAGGTGTCTACCCTGTTCTACAAGAAGACACCTATGAAGCGAGTGTTGCAGCATTTGTTTGTGGAAGTGGATAAAGCATATAAGGAAGGGGCAAATATTTTAATCCTTTCCGATCGTGGAGTGGATGAAAACCATGTGGCCATTCCTTCTTTGCTTGCAGTGGCAGCAGTGCATAAACATTTGGTAGATACCAAAAAGTGTACCGCCATGTCTTTGATTTTGGAATCCGGCGAGCCAAGAGAAGTCCATCATTTTGCTACTCTTTTGGGCTATGGTGCTTCTGCGGTAAATCCGTATCTTGCCCATGCCACCATTGCAGAACTGGTGGATAAGGACTTGATTGATAAGGATTACTATGCGGCAGTGGATGATTATGATAGTGCCGTATTATTTGGAATTGTAAAGATTGCATCCAAGATGGGAATTTCTACCATCCAGTCATACCAGGGCAGCAAAATTTTTGAGGCCATCGGAATTGATGCTTCCGTTATCGATGATTACTTCACCGGTACCGTAAGCCGTGTAGGCGGAATCACCTTAGAGGATATTGGTGAGGCCATTGATGCCATCCACAGCAAAGCCTTTGATCCTTTAGGCCTTCCTGTCAATATGGAACTGGCTGCTTTGGGACGTCACAAGTTAAGAAGTGAGGGCGAAAGCCACAGATACAATCCCAAAACCATTCATATGCTTCAGACTTCCACCAGAGAGGGAAGCTATGAAAAGTTTAAGGAATATACCGCCATGGTAAATGCGGAAGATACCGGCTACCTGCGAACCCTGTTGGATTTCAATTTTGCCGAAAATCCAATTCCCTTAGAGGAAGTGGAAGACGAAAAGAGCATTGTACAGCGCTTTAAAACCGGTGCCATGTCTTACGGCTCCATTTCACAGGAAGCTCACGAGACTCTGGCCATCGCCATGAACCATCTTCACGGAAAAAGTAACAGCGGAGAGGGTGGCGAAAGTGACGAGCGCCTGGAATCCGCAGGTACGGAAAACGACAGAAGTTCTGCCATCAAACAGGTGGCTTCCGGACGTTTCGGTGTTACCAGCCGTTATCTGGTAAGTGCAAAAGAGATTCAGATTAAAATGGCCCAGGGTGCAAAGCCGGGTGAAGGCGGACACCTTCCGGGAAAAAAGGTCTATCCTTGGATTGCAAAGACCAGACATTCCACACCGGGGGTTAGCTTGATTTCCCCGCCACCTCATCATGATATTTATTCCATTGAGGATTTGGCTCAGTTAATCTATGACTTAAAGAATGCAAATAAAGATGCCCGTATTTCCGTAAAGCTTGTTTCGGAAGCAGGTGTGGGTACCGTAGCTGCCGGTGTGGCAAAAGCCGGTGCGGGAGTGATCTTAATCTCCGGATATGACGGCGGAACCGGTGCAGCGCCTCTTTCTTCCATTCATAATGCGGGTCTTCCTTGGGAGCTTGGACTGGCAGAGGCCCATCAGACCCTGTTGGCCAACGGCTTAAGAGATCAGGTAGTCATCGAAACAGACGGAAAGTTAATGAGTGGTCGAGATGTGGCCATCGCTGCCATCCTAGGTGCAGAGGAATTTGGATTTGCCACCGCGCCACTTGTAACCATGGGATGCGTTATGATGCGTGTCTGCCAGTCAGACACCTGTCCAATGGGTGTGGCAACACAAAATCCGGAGCTTCGTAAGCGCTTTCGGGGAAAGCCGGAATACGTGGAGAACTTTATGCTGTTTGTGGCAAGAGAACTTCGTGAGATTATGGCTTCCCTTGGTATAAGAAGTGTATCCGAATTGGTGGGACGTACGGATCTTCTTCGTATGAAGGATGAAAAGAGTGCTTCTGAGGAAAAGATTGATTTGTCTAAAGTACTTATGGATATTTCAGATTTCGACAGAGCAGAAAATGTATTTAATCCGGACAAGGCCTATGACTTCCATTTGGAAAAGACCTTGGATGAAACCTTGCTTTTGCCGGATAAGGCAGTAAAGAAAGCCCTGGAAAAAGGTACAAAGGCAAAGGTTTCTGCCAACATCGTAAATACAGACAGAACCTTCGGAACCTTGCTTGGTGCGGAGATTACCAGACGTTATCCTTTGGGATTAGAGGAGGATACCATTACCGTAAACTGCAAGGGTGCCGGCGGACAGAGTTTCGGAGCCTTTATTCCAAAGGGACTTACCCTTACCATTTCCGGAGACAGTAACGACTACTTCGGAAAAGGTTTATCCGGCGGAAAGCTTATCGTATCCGCGCCGAAGGAAGCAGGTTACAATCCGGCAGAAAACATCATCATCGGAAACGTTGCTCTTTACGGAGCTACCTCCGGAGAAGCCTATATCGCAGGTATGGCAGGTGAGCGATTTGCCATTCGAAATTCCGGTGCCACCGCCTGTGTGGAAGGCGTGGGAGAGCACGGCTGTGAATACATGACCGGTGGATGCGTGGTAATTTTAGGACCTACCGGAAAGAACTTTGCCGCAGGTATGAGCGGCGGTATTGCCTATGTGTTGGATCAGGATAATCATCTGTATCGCAACCTAAATAAAGAACTGGTTTCCATGGAATCCGTTACACACAAGGGCGACGTGGAAGAGTTAAAACGCATCATTGAAAAGCATGTGGCTTGTACCGGTTCGAAAAAGGGACAGGATATTTTAAATCACTTTGATGATTATATTTGTCACTTTAAGAAAATCATCCCAAACGATTACAGAGAGATGATGAAACTTATCGCGGAAGCGGCAGAAACCGGAGAAGATATGGAAATAGCAAAGATTGAGGCATTTCGTGCCTTTGTAGGGTAAGGAGGTTTGTAATGGGAAAAACCACCGGATTTTTAGAGTATAAAAGAGCGGAAGGAAAAGTGGTTTCTGAAGAGGAACGTATCAAAAACTTTGATGAGTTCCACGGAAGACTTTCCCTTTCGGAACAAAGAAAACAGGCAGCCAGATGTATGGACTGTGGCATTCCTTTTTGTCAGGCAGGATGCATGATTTCCGGAATGATGAGCGGATGTCCCTTACATAATCTGGTTCCGGAAGTAAACGATTTGGTATATCGGGGACAGATGGAAGAGGCCTATCACAGACTTTCCATTACCCACAGTTTTCCGGAGTTTACTTGCAGGGTTTGTCCGGCTCTTTGTGAGGCAGCCTGTACCGAAGGCTTACATGACAAGCCGGTTTCCACCAAGGAAAATGAAAAGGCAGTCATTGAGTATGCTTTCGAACACGGATTGGTGAAAGAAGAAGCACCGGCAGCCCGTACCGGTAAAAAAGTTGCCGTTATCGGAAGCGGACCTTCCGGATTGGCGACGGCCCAGCTTTTGAATCGTCGTGGACATGAAGTGACGGTGTATGAGCGAAGCGATCGTCCCGGCGGATTGTTGCAGTACGGCATCCCAAATATGAAATTGGATAAGCATGTGATTGAACGTCGTGTCAAGCTCATGAAGGAAGCGGGAATTAAATTTATCTTAAAGACCGACGTGGGCAAGGATATTTCCGGAGAAGAATTAAAAAAGCAATATGACAGCGTGGTTCTTTGCTGCGGTGCCTCCAATCCCAGAGATATCAATGCACCGGGAAGAGATGCCAAGGGAATCTATTTTGCAGTGGATTTCTTAAAGCAGGTAACAAAGAAGATTCAGGACAGTGATTTTGAAGCGTATCCCTATGAGATGGCAAAGGATAAGGATGTGATTGTCATCGGTGGCGGTGATACGGGAAATGACTGTGTGGGAAGCTGTATTCGTTTGGGCGCAAAGAGTGTGACACAGCTTGAAATGATGCCGGCACCTTCAGAAACAAGACTTCCAAGCAATCCCTGGCCGGAGTGGCCCAGAATCCTAAAGACGGATTACGGTCAGGAGGAAGCCATTTACAAATTCGGTCACGATCCGAGAGTATATCAGACTACGGTAAAGGAATTTGTAAAGGATAAAAAAGGAAACTTAAAGGAAGTTATCGTGGTTTCTTTGGAAGCCAAAAAGGATGAGAATACGGGACGCATGAACATGGTCCCTGTTGAGGGAAGTGAAAAGACCTATCCCGCACAACTGGTTTTGATAGCGGCGGGATTTTTGGGAAGTGAAGCTTACGTCAGAGATTCCTTTAAGGTGGAAGCAGACGGTCGCACCAATGTAAAAACCGATGCGGACAAACACTCTACCTCCGTGGCAGGAGTATATACCGCAGGAGACATGCACATCGGACAGTCTTTGGTGGTACGTGCCATTGCGGAAGGTCGCAAGGCTGCAAAAGAAGTGGATTATGATTTGATGGGCTATACCAATTTGTAAACAGGAGTAAATTATGGCAAAAGTAAATCAGGATTATTTAAGTCTTCCGGGGAGTTATTTGTTTTCCGAAATCGGAAAAAGAGTAAGAGCGTATGAAGCAGAACATCCGGAAAAGAAGGTGATACGTCTCGGCATCGGAGATGTGACCAGACCTTTGTGTCCGGCGGTAATAGAGGCGCTGCATAAGGCCACGGATGAAATGGCAAGTGCTGAAACCTTTCGCGGTTATGCACCGGATTTGGGATATGAGTTTTTACGAAAGGCCATAGCTCAAATTGATTTTGGAGACAGAGGCTGTGATATTTCCCCGGAGGAGATTTTTATTTCCGACGGAGCAAAGTGTGACTGCGGAAACATTCAGGAGATTTTTAGCAAAGACAATAAAATCGCTGTTTGCGATCCCGTGTATCCGGTGTATGTAGACTCTAACGTAATGGCGGGAAGATGCGGAACCTACGACGAGGTAAAGGAGCAGTTTTCCGATGTGATTTACATGCCCTGTGATTCCTCCAACTGCTTTGTGCCGGATTTTCCAAAGGAAGTTCCGGATTTGATCTATTTATGTTTCCCCAATAATCCTACGGGAGCGGTTATTGCAAAGAGTAAATTGCAGCAGTGGGTGGATTATGCCAGAATGCACGGAAGCGTGATTTTATATGACGCGGCTTATGAGGCTTATATCAGCGAGCCGGATATTCCTCATAGTATTTATGAGTGTAACGGTGCCAGAGAGTGCGCCATTGAATTTCGTTCCTTTTCCAAGACTGCCGGATTTACGGGATTGCGCTTAGGCTATACTGTGATTCCCAAGGACTTAAAAGTGGAGAACACCCCTCTTTGGAACCTTTGGGCGAGACGTCACGGAACCAAGTACAACGGTGCGCCATACATCGTACAGCGTGCCGGAGAAGCAGTGTATTCCGAAGCAGGAAGGACTCAGGTAAAAGAGCAGATTGCATATTACATGGATAATGCCAAAATCATATTGAAAGAGTTAAATTCTTTGGGGTATGATGTGTACGGTGGAATTAATGCTCCTTACATTTGGCTGAAGGCACCAAAGGATATGACCAGTTGGGAATTCTTTGATTATTTGCTGAAAGAGGCCAACGTGGTGGGTACACCGGGAAGCGGGTTTGGACCTCACGGAGAGCATTATTTCAGACTGACGGCCTTCGGAGACAGAGAGCAGACGAAGGAAGCTTTGGAACGAATTAAAAATTTGTAATTTAAATATAATAAGAGGATGGAAAAACAAATGACAAAGTACATTTTTGTAACAGGAGGAGTGGTTTCAGGATTGGGAAAAGGAATCACGGCAGCATCTTTGGGAAGACTGTTAAAGTCCAGAGGATTAAAGGTAACGGCACAGAAATTGGATCCTTACATCAACGTGGATCCCGGTACCATGAGCCCTTATCAGCATGGAGAAGTTTATGTAACCGAAGACGGTGCGGAAACCGATCTTGATTTGGGACACTATGAGCGTTTTATCGATGAGGATTTGACCAAGTATTCCAACCTGACCTCGGGAAAAGTGTACTGGAACGTATTAAATAAGGAACGCCGCGGAGAATACTTAGGCTCTACAGTTCAGGTCATTCCTCACATTACAAACGAGATTAAAGAGTTCGTATATCACGCAGGAAAAGAAGCGGATGCGGATGTTGTCATCACAGAAATCGGCGGTACCATCGGTGATATCGAATCACAGCCTTTCTTAGAGGCGGTGCGCCAGATTTCTTTGGAAGTAGGAAAAGAAAATTCACTGTTTATCCATGTAACTTTGGTTCCTTACTTGCACGGTTCCGAAGAGCATAAATCAAAGCCGACCCAGCATTCCGTTAAGGAACTTCAGGGAATGGGTATCAATCCGGATATTATCGTTCTTCGTTGTGACGAGCCTTTGGAGGAAAGCATCTTTAAAAAGATTTCCATGTTCTGTAACGTTAAGGAAGATTGTGTCATTGAAAATCGTACTTTGGGAAGCTTGTATGACGCTCCGCTTATGCTGGAAGCATCTAACTTTTCCGGTGTGGTTTGTCGTGAACTTGGGCTTCATGCACCGGCAGCAGATCTTACCGAGTGGAAGGCTTTGTCAAAGCGTATTGCCGAGCAGAATAAGGAAGTGACCATCGGTCTTGTTGGAAAATACGTTCAGCTTCATGATGCCTATCTTTCCGTTGCGGAAGCCCTTCGCCATGCAGGTTATGACTTTGGGGCAAAGGTAAATATTGAATGGTTGGATTCGGAAGAGATTAATGAATCCAATGTGGAAGAAAAATTAAAAGGTGTTTCCGGAATCATTGTTCCGGGAGGGTTCGGCGATCGTGGAATCGAGGGAATGATTTTATCCGCTCAGTATGCAAGAGAACATGACATTCCGTACTTTGGAATTTGCCTCGGCATGCAGATTGCGGTGATTGAATTTGCCAGAAACGTGGCAGGAATTAAAGATGCCTGCTCCGGTGAAAGCGATCATCCGTCCGAGCATAAGGTGATTGACTTTATGCCGGGCCAGTCCGATGAAGTGGAAAAGGGTGGTACCCTTCGTTTGGGAAGTTATCCCTGCGTGATTACACCGGGCACCTTAATGGAAAAATGCTACGGCAAGTTGGAAATCGGCGAGCGTCACAGACATCGTTACGAGTTTAATAACGATTACAGAGAAGTATTATCCGAAAACGGATTGGTATTGTCCGGTATTTCTCCCGACGGTCAGTTGGTGGAAACCGTGGAATTAAAGGATCACTCTTTCTTTATCGGTGTGCAGTACCATCCGGAATTTAAGTCCAGACCAAACCGTCCGCATCCGATTTTTAAAGGATTTATTGAAGCGGCTTTAAACAAATAGGAGGATTCCCATGAATTACACAATGGACGAAGTAATGAAATACATTGAAGAGGAGGACGTAAAATTTATTCGTCTTGCTTTTCGTGATGCCTACGGTGTACAGAAAAATATTTCCGTTATGCCAACGGAGATAAAAAAAGCATTTGAACAGGGGGCGCCCATTAATGCAAAAGTCATTGCGGGCTTTTCCGATTGCCCATATGCCTCTTTGTACTTAAAACCGGATCCGGACACCATGGCGATTCTCCCCTGGCGACCGGACAGCGGAAGAGTGCTTCGCATGTTCTGCAATATGTATACTCCCGACGGAAAAGAGTATGCAGGGGATACCAGATATATTTTAAAGCAGGCTATGGAAAAAGCGGAGAAAGCGGGAATCAAGTTTAAATTTGGAACAGAAACCGAGTTTTATTTGTTTGAAAAAGACGAAGAGGGTAATCCTACCAGAAGACCTTACGATCAGGCGGGCTATATGGATATCGCTCCATTGGATAAATGTGAAAACGTACGTCGTGAAATTTCTCTTACCATTGAACGTATGGGACTGACTCCGGAGCGAAGCCATCATGAGAGAGGACCGGGTCAAAATGAAATTGATTTTCATTATGCTTCTCCACTGCGTGCCGCAGATCAGATGACCACGTTTAAAATGGTGGTAAGTACCATTGCAGATCGCTACGGACTTTTTGCGGACTTTTCTCCCATGCCACTTTTAGATGCTCCGGGTAACGGATATCACATCAACATCTATGCAAAGGATAAGGATGGCAATGATGTTGCAAAATATGTGGCAGCAGGCATTATGAAAAAGATTCGGGATATTACGTTGTTTTTAAATCCTACGGAAGGTTCCTATGCACGTCTTGGAAACGATTTGGCTCCGAGCAGCGCAAACTGGTCTTCTGCAGGGGATTCGGAAATGATGTATATCGAAACCTTTATGGATAGAACCAGAGCGGAGCTTCGTTCACCGGATGCATCCAGCAACCCATACCTGGTGTATGCCCTTTTAATCCATGCGGGACTTATGGGAATTGAAGAAAAAATGGAACTTCCAAAGGAGATGGATGAAAGCGCTCCGGCGCTTCCGGGATCATTAAAAGAAGCTTCAGAAGCCACCGGAAACAGCGAGTTTGTAAAGGCAATTGTTCCAAATGGAATCATAGAGGAGTATATGGGAAACTAAGGAGGAGAGGAGTATGCCTCGAAGAAGTGACATAAATCACTCCATACTCATTGTCTCGGATTCCGAACGGTTTGTAACCATTGTGAAAAAAACGCTGGTGGGGTTTACAACCATCGATGTTCGAAAGAACGCCTCGGCAGCCAGACGATGTGCTTTGGAACGATATTACAATATCGTGGTAATTGACTCTCCGCTCTCTGATGAAATGGGGGAGGAGCTGGCCATCGATATTGGATCAAAATCTCATTCATCCGTTTTGTTGGTAACGCCACAGGAACTTTTTGATCAGTTGACGGAGGAGGTAACGGACTTCGGCGTTTTGGTGGTGCCGAAGCCTTTCCCAACCGGCAGAATCGACAAGGCCGTCCGGTATTTGATTTCCATTCAGGACCGTTACTTTGAGATGGAGAAAAAGAGACTTTCTCTGGAGGATAAAATGGAAGAACTGCGCCTTGTGAGCAAAGCCAAGATTCTTTTGGTGGAGCGGGAGCATATGACGGAAGATGAGGCTCACCGCTACATCGGCAAACAGGCCATGAACCGCGGCGTCTCACGCCGCAAAATCGCAGAAGAAATCCTAGATGACTGATGTGACAAGGGGACGGTTCTCTGTCTCTTTTCGCAAAGTGCAGAACTAGCGAAGAGAGACAGAGAACCGTCCCCTGTCTTTTTTTGTGTTATAATGTAAAAGATATTTTTTAGAAAATCGGAGATTAATATGAGCAAGAAAGTAAAGATTATATGTGCAATCCTGGCCTTGGCTGTGGTTGCAGCGGTGGCGTCGGTTTCCGTGAAATCCTATCGCGACGCAAAGGAGAAAGAGCGGCTGGCAGCACTGGAAGCTGAGGCGGCTTTAAAAGCAGCTGAGGAAGCAGAGCAGGAAGAGGAAGAAGTCGAAGAAGAACCGGTGGTGATTCCCATCGATTTCGAGGAAGCCCGGAAAGAAAATGAGGATATTGTAGCCTGGGTAAACGTGCCGGGAACACAGGTGGATTACCCTATCTTACAAAGCCCCGATGATTTGGAGGAAGATTATTATCTGGACCATAACTTAGACGGCTCCAAGGGCTATCCCGGAAGCATCTATATTCAAAAGTTTAACAACTCGGATTTTTCCGATCATGTCACCATTATGTACGGACACAATATGAAAAACGGAACCATGTTCCGCACCCTTCATAATTACGAAAGCCGGGAGTTTTTTGATGAGAACCCCGTTTTCTATGTTTATACGCCTACGGATGCAAAGACCTATCGCATTATAGCGGCAACCACTTATCCGGATCGTTTGATTCCGGACTACTATCATTACTTTGGCACTACGGATGAAGTAGGCAAATTTATTGATGAGATTTATTCCAAGGATGAAAGCAGTCAGCTTCACTTTTTGGAAACAGATGAGCTGGATGATACGGATCACTATGTGGTTCTTTCCACCTGTACTTCGAATCCTACGGTGCGTTGGTTGGTTATCGGCGTTTTGGAAGAGGACTTGGAGTAAGTGTGATATAATTTGCAAAAACGAGAGGAAATACCATGGACGAAAAAAAGTTCCGAGAACTTCTTGAAAGCCTGAAAGGGAAACGGGTTTTTATTCAGACTCACAATTTCCCGGATCCGGATGCCATCGGCTCAGGATTTGGATTACAGGGGATCTTAAAATATTTTGGAATTGAAGCCACCCTTTGTTATGTGGGTCAGATTGACCGTGTAAATACAAAAAACATGACCCAGTATTGCAACATCGCAATCTATCCGGAAAATGCGCTTCCGGTGGAGATGCGGTCGGAGGATCCCATTATTTGCATTGACTCCCAAAAGGGCGGCGGTAACATTCGGAATCTGGCGGGAAATGAGGTGGCTTGCATCGACCACCATCCCCTGGTGGAGGGAGAAACCTACGATTATTTGGATGTACGCAAGGTGGGAAGCTGTTGTACACTGGTTTCTCAGTATTATGAGACTTTGGGGATTACCCCGGATGAGGAAACGGCTACGGCCCTTTTGTTTGGACTTAAGATGGACACCCTAAATTTTACCCGTGGGGTAACTCAGGAGGATATTCACGCCTTTTCTTATTTATATGATTTGGCCTCCGAAAAGGTGATTACCAGCCTGACCATGAACAATTTGGAGTTTTCCGATTTGCAGGCCTACGGTGCCGCCATTGAAAATATTTATGTCTATGAAAAAATCGGATTCGCCGGAATACCGTTTGCCTGCCCCGATTCTCAAATTGCGGTGGTAGCCGACTTTATTCTGGCATTGGCGGAAGTGGAAGTGGCGGTGATTTACGCCAAGCGGGAGGACGGAATCAAGTTTTCCGTACGTTCGGAAATGTCTTCCGTGGACTCCGGTAAACTGATTGTCAGAGCCATTTCAGACATCGGGTCCGGAGGCGGACACTCCTTTATGGCCGGAGGATTTATTCCAAAGGAAAACGTGGTAAAACTGGGAGATCACATAGACCACGAAATCAGAGATCGTTTTTTAAGGTTTTTGCAGTAGATGCAAGCGGAAGTTTTTCGTCTGTGATATAATAGAAAAAAACTATGGGGAGGTTTGTGTTATGTATGGTTTAATTGCATTTGAAAGAGAGTACGGAAGCGGCGGACACGAAATCGCCGAGAAACTGGCCAAACGGTTGGGGTATGAGCTTTACGACAGAAATGTGGTGGTGGAGACCTGCAAGCGATTGGGAATCCCTTACGAACAGGTATCCGCTATGGATGAGCAGGCACCGGTAAATACCTTCTTTAAGCCATCCAAGGAGTATGCTTCTTTGGAGGAGCAGATTTTTGATACGGAAAAGAAAATTATTTTGGAAGCGGCAGCTAAGTCCAAATGTGTGTTTATCGGACGTGCCGCAGGAGAAATCTTAAAGGATCAAAACTGCTTAAAGGTATTTATTACAGCTGATAAAGATTTCCGCTTAAACCGTACCTTAAACGTGGAGAAGATTTCTTCTGATGAAGCGGAAGAGGTAATGAAAAAATTCGACAAAAAACGTGAGAAGTTTTTTGCCGCACATTCGAAAGCCAAATGGGGGGCTTCCGATTATTTCGACTTGATTTTAAACTCCGGTCGAATCGGAATCGATGAGTGCATAGATGCTTTGGAAGCATTGGCAAAATAAATGAATACGAGGTAAATACTATGAAAAACGGTGCACGCTATATAGCGGTTGCATTAACGGCAGCAGTTGCCACTACGGCGGTATTAACGGTGGGCAACATGATTTTCGGAGTGGGCAATCGTGTCCGAGTCAACGGAAGCGTCTATGACTCCGAGGATGTAAAGGATTTGATTGAACAGGCGAGAGCTGACGGAAGATCTTCCGTATTGGACCAGGTAAAGCAGGATTTTTCCGATGGGTATTCGGCGATTTCCGTATTAAAAAGACTTTACCCGGAGAACTTGGTGGTAGCATCCAATTCCGCTTATAACTTTCTTGAGATTGACGAGAGCCTTCCCAAGAGCGATTACAATATCGACAATCTCTATGTGGATGAGAATACGGGACGTTATACCTATACCGATGACGTACACGGAACCGCAAAGTTTGGTATCGACGTATCATCTCATCAGGGCAATATTGACTGGCAGGCGGTAAGAGCGGACGGAGTGGAATTTACTTTCATTCGTGCGGCCTATCGCGGATATGGTAACGGCAATTTCGTTTTGGATGAAAAGTGTCGTGCCAATGTGGACGGTGCCCATGCAGCAGGTGTCCAGGTAGGACTTTACGTATTTACCCAGGCGGTAAATGAAGCGGAGATTTTGGAAGAGGCTCAGGCAGCCATTGCCGTCGCCAATGAAAAGGGCATTGAGCTTCCCATTGTCATTGATGTGGAAAAGGTTTTGGACAGCACAGCCAGAGCCAATGCCTTATCCGTAGAGGAAAGAACCGCTTTGGTTCGTACCTTCTGCGAGACGGTTTCCGCAGCAGGCTACACTCCCATGATTTATCATAATACGGAGATGGGAGCCATGATGTTGGATTTGACCCAGCTTACCGCTTATGACAAGTGGTTTGCGGGATACAACAAAGAGTTTTACTGGCCCTATGCTTATAAGGTATGGCAGTACACCGAAAGCGGCAGCGTAAGCGGTATCAGCGGTGATGTGGATTTGGATCTTTGGTTGAGTGAATAATGAGTGACGTTCTTTTATCCGTAATTTTAACAGCAGATGACAAAGAGGAAAGTGCAAACAACACACTTTCCTTTTTTCAGCGTATCATGCCTCAGGCAGAGGTGCTTTTGATTTCTCAGGGGAAATCCATTTGTGAAAAAAGAAATATTGGCCTAAAAAAAGCCACAGGCAAATATGTCTGTTTCCCCAATCCAAAGGATGAGTTTGAAGAAAACTATCTAAGCCGGCTGTTGTACGCCATAGAACCCCGAAAAGAGGGAAAACCCATTGCCGATGCCTTGGGAAAGGGCATAAAAAAAGACGTGGATTTAGGCTGCGTGGGTTATGTATCCGATGTGGGAGAAGAAAGCCCGGAAACCAATGAACGGGTACTTTCGGAAGAGGATATGCTGTGCCGCTTGTTTTATACGGAGCATGATCAGGGCATGGTATGGAATAAGGTTTTTCGCAGGGATTTGATTGCGGGATTTCATCTGACCTTTCGTGAGGATTTGACGTCGGAGTACGATCGGTTGTTTTTGACGGAGTATCTGCTGCACTGTGACTATGTTCGTATGGTGCCGGAACGGGTGTGCCACCATTTCTTCAGTGATTTGGACGAGTGGGACCCCTCGGGACTGGAAGCCTATGATGCCATGCATAAGGCATTAAAACACTATGAGGATGCCCGTTGGCTTTGCGGACAAAATATGGCTTTGCAGGAGTTGACCTTATTTGCCACGATGTTGGAGGATGAGGAAGCGCCAAGAGGTGCTTACAAAAAATCTCCCCTCCGAAAGTTCGCCCGTCAGGCAAAAAAACTGCAGTTCGTTCCCTATGATGAGGAGGATACCCGGCTGTTTAAGAAGATGATTTTCTACGGATTTACCGGAAAATACTAGGAAAAAACCACGTAAGAATGCGGCCTGAAAAGGGTTTGAAAAAATTTTTTAAAAAAAGTGAAAAAAGTACTTGCATTCTTTTTGCCTCTATTATATAATTCCATTTGTTGTGACAAACAACAGATGCGCGACTAGCTCAGTTGGTAGAGCACCTGACTCTTAATCAGGGTGTCCAGGGTTCGAGACCCTGGTCGCGCACTTAAAAAAGCACTTGCTTATCGCAAGTGCTTTTTTTTATCTTCTTTCAGAAATGTATCTCAAAAATGCCTGCGCCTTTGGCAAAGTATCAAATACCGCAATGTAGGAGTATTCTCCTTCGTGCTCCCAATCAAGTGGCGGAACCTCTCTGTGATCGGAAAGTGCGGAAGCGTATTTCTGCAGAATCTTTCGATTGGTATGTGCAAAGCTTCTGTTGCCGCGGCGGAAAGAATATACGGAATACATTGGCTTTTTCGCTTTGCCCGGTTTCTTTTCCTTGCCGGTAATCATATTGGCCCAGATTTCGTATACATCGGAAGAGTGGGCGTAATTCATCATGTCGCAGGTAGGTCCTCCTGCAGGACATCCACTGACCTTTACGGCAATAAAGTCGTTTTTCTTCCCTAAACTCTTCTTTGCCTTTTCCATACGGATGAATTCAAAGTGTACAAAGCGTCCTTTTAAGTCGAAGGCTTTTGCGGTGCTTCGTCCGATTTCCTGTAATTCCTCCGGTAAATCCGGATATACAAAATAGGAGAATTCGTTTTTGCTCATCACCGTATCCAAAACGGAAGGATAACGGGTGGTGGACTCAAAGAGTGCATTTCCCTTGTCATCAATGATGGCATCGTAGGAATATACATCCCCGTCTACAAATTCCTCCATAGTGAATTCCCCTGCGGGACGGGTTTTATAGAATTTATCCAACTCATCATCGTTGTTTAATTTCCAGGTGTCTGTAATGTCGGAAGTAAAGTCTGCGGTAACCACTACGGGATAGCCTACTTCCTTGGCAAATTTTTTGCCTGCGGCAGCGGTGGAAACCATATGGTATCTGGCGGAAGGAATGTTTGACTTTGCAAATACTTCCTTCATAAGAGATTTCTTTTTCAAACGATCGATGACGGTCTGTTTGGTAAATCCGGTGTGGATGTTAAAGTCCACGCGAAGACGGGCATCCTGATTCAACCAGAATTCGTTGTTAGACTCAATCCAATCGATTTTGCCGTACTTAAAGGTAAAGAAACCAACGGCGCGAATCATGGAATCGTAGTCCTCCAAAGAATCTACCTTGTAGTATTCGGTCATGGAAAAACGAAGTTCCTGGCTTAAGGACTCGTAGGGAGCATCTCCGATGCCCAAAACGTTTACACCGTTTTCCAATAGTTTTTCACAAAAGTGGTAATAATTTCCCGGAAAATTGGGAGATATAAAAATAAAATTCATACTTTGTCCCCTTCCTTAAAGTATTTCACAGATTATTTTATCAGTTTCCGAAAAAAATACAAAAAATATTTTGATTTGGCGTTAAGATTTATAAACAAGGCTCCGATGTAATAAATAGAAAACTATACTTATACACTTTTTCAAGAAATATAGTAGTGGTTGTAAAAGGATTTACATTGGAAAACAAGGAGGTTTTACTATGACATCAAATATCAATGGAATGAGTGCTTATCAGCAGGCAGTCCAGGCGTATAAACCATCCGAAACAAAAAAAGTAGAGGAGAAAAGGACTGCATCCGCTTCATCCGTAAAAGATGAAATCAAGACTAAGACCTATGAACCTATTTCGAGTACGAGTTCACTGGTTCCGAAGGCTTCCGATTACGGACTTGCCATCGGGGATGTGTCATTATCCGACAAGGCAAAAGAATATTACGAGAAATTAAAGTCCAAGTTTGGCAACATGGAGTTTATTTTAGTATCCAACGATTTGAAATCACAGGTGCAGAAGAATGCGGCTTCTTACGGAAACGCAAATAAGCAGGTGGTTTTAATTGATGTGGAGAAACTGGAAAAGATGGCCAACGATCCTTCCTTTGCAAAGAAGTATGAAGGTATCATTGCCATGGCTCAAACCAAACTTGCCGAGATGAAAAATTCTCTTGCCTCCAGCGGTGCCGGCGTAAAGAATTTTGGAATCAACGTAGACGCAAACGGAAACACCAGTTATTTTGCTACGTTGGAGAAATCTTCCGAAGCTCAGGCAAAACGCATCGAAAAGCAGCGTGCAGAAAAAGCGGAAGCTAAGAAAGCCGAAAAGAAAAAGGCTGAAAAAGAAAGAGCCGAAGAACGTGTGGAGGAAGCACGGGAGAAGAGAAAAGAAGCAGCTGAAAAAGTGGAAGACAGTTATGACTTTATCGAATCCGATTCTTTGGAAGGACTTATTGATAAAGTATCTTCTTACTCTTACAACTATGCAGCCGATACCGTTGTAACCGCAGAAGAATTGACCCATGGTCAAAGCATCGACTACAAAGGTTAAAAACAAACAAAAACCAAAGGAATCGCCATTGAAATTCAATGGCGATTTTTTTTGTGCCTCAGCACTAGAAAATCCTTTTTTTCTCCGAAAAAAAATGTATAATAAATCTGTTGATTTATTCTAGAAAAACAGAGGAAAAAACATTGGAAAACAAAAACATTATCGAACTGAAACATATCAGAAAATCATTTGACGGAGTGACGGATGTGATTTCCGGCGTAGATCTTCAGATTAAGAAGGGTGAATTTGTTACTCTTTTAGGTCCTTCCGGCTGCGGTAAGACCACTCTATTGCGTATGATTGCGGGATTTGAAACTCCTACGGAAGGCGAGATTTTGCTTCACGGGGAAAACATAGCAAAACTTCCTCCAAACGAACGCCCCATTAATACGGTGTTTCAGAAGTATGCTTTGTTTCCTCACATGAATGTTTATGAAAATATCGCTTTCGGTTTGACACTAAAGAAAATGTCTAAGTCCGCTATTGAAGAAAAGGTAAAAAAGGCCCTTGAAATTGTAGACTTGGAAGGCTTTGAAAAGCGTAAAGTCCAGACCTTATCCGGCGGACAGCAGCAGCGTATCGCCATTGCCCGGGCCATTGTAAATGAGCCGGAGATTTTGCTTTTGGATGAGCCGTTGGGAGCCCTTGATTATAAAATGCGTCGGGAGATGCAGTTGGAATTGAAGCACATGCATGAAGAATTGGGCATTACCTTTATTTTTGTAACTCACGATCAGGAAGAAGCTCTTACCATGTCAGACCGTATTGTGGTACTTTCCCAGGGAGACATTCAGCAGGTAGGTCGTCCGGAAGATATTTACCGTATTCCCAGCAATGCATTTGTAGCCGATTTTATCGGAGAAAGTAATATTTTCCACGGAAAAATGAACGGTTATCGCCAGGTGGAATTCTTAGGCGCATCTTTTGCCTGCGAGGAAGACTATCCGGCAGGTACCGAAGTGGAAGTGGTGATTCGTCCGGAAGGATTTGTTTGGTGCAAAGAGGATGAAGGAAAAATCTCCGGAGAGGTTATTTCCTGCTTGTTTAAGGGCACCTATTATGAAATTACATTGCAAAGCGGCAAAAACGAAATCGTGGTATATGATAAGCGCCCGCTGAAGGTAGGGGATAAAACCGGAGTCAGCGTGGCTGCGGAAGATATCCATGTGATGCTTTATGATACCCACAAGAATCATTTTGTTGTGGAGCGGGAAGGTGTGCTTTACGATGCATTCTTCTCTCCGTCTCATGCAAGACTTTCCGATGATGCGGAAGAAGGAAACATCACCGGTAATATCGTATCCATTATTTACAAGGGCGATCACTACAGTTACACCGTACAGACCGAGGATAATTTGAATTACTTTGTAAATGACGAATACTTGTGGAACACCGGAGACTTTGTTTCCATCGTGGTTCCCGAAAACAGAATTGAGTACACCAGATTAAAGGAGGACGCATAAGTTGAAATTTCCGGGACGTAAGCTTTCCATTCCCTATGGAATTTTTATGGTGTTGTTTGTTGTGCTTCCTTTAATCATCGTTTTGTACTATGCATTTACCGATGGAAGCGGACAGCCCACCATTGCGAACTTTTTGGAGTTTTTCCAAAGTAAACGAATACAGGCAACCTTATTCTACAGTTTGTTGATTGGTGTTTTAACCACAGCGTTTTGTCTTCTTTTGGCATATCCTACCGCCTATATTTTAGCCAGAGGATATGTAAAAAACCCGAAATTGATTCTGATGATGTTTATCACTCCCATGTGGATCAATTCAGTGCTTCGCCTAACGGCTTTAAAGGAGATACTATCCGCCATTGAAGGAAATATTGCCTATTATCCTTTCTTAAATACCATTTTGGGTATGAGCTATGACTTTTTGCCCTTTATGATTTTGCCGATTTACAATTCCATTACCAAAATCGACGCTTCCATGTGGGAAGCTGCTGCGGATTTGGGAGCGGGAAGAAGCGCCACTTTATGGAAGGTAATGCTTCCCTTAAGTAAGCCGGGTATTATCAGCGGAATCACCATGGTGTTTTTACCGGCCATGACAAACTATGTGGTATTGGATTTGATGTACAACTCCACCTACATTATGGGAAGCATGATCGGAAGCTACTTCAGCGCCTACGACTGGCACAACGGAGCTATGATTTCCGCAGTACTTCTTTCTCTGATTGCGCTTCTAAATATTTTTGATACGGAAGAAGCGGAAGAGAAAAAAGAAAAGGGAGGTGTGTTGTCATGAAAAAACTGATCTCCCGAGTTTGGCTTGGAATAGTGCTTTTGTTTATGTATTCGCCGATTTTGATCTTGTCGGTGTACAGCTTTACAAAGTCCACCATGATTGGAAAAATCCGCGGATTTTCCTTTCATAATTACGTGACCTTATTTACCACGGATGAACTTATCAGCATGATTTTTGGAACCGTGGCACTGGCCCTCACCGTATCCGTGGTATCCGTTGTACTTGGTACCTGCGGAGCGTTGGGTGTATATTACGGAAGCAAAAAGCAAAAAACCGTGTTGGAATTTTTTAACCGGATTCCTGTGGTAAATGCGGATGTGGTTACCGGTTTTTCCGTTTGTATTTTGTTGATTGTATTTTTCAGAATTTCCAAAGATACCTATTTGCCTTTGGTTATTGGACAGTGTGTGTTGTGTACTCCTTTTGTGTACTTGTCCATTAAGCCAAGGCTTTATGCCATGGATCCTCATTTGTATGAGGCGGCATTGGATTTGGGATGCACTCCCTGGATGGCACTTCGTAAGGTGGTGTTAAAGGAACTGGTGCCGGGAATTATTTCCGGTTTTTTGACCAGCGTTACCTTAAGCGTGGATGATTATTTCATTACCACCTATACAAAACCGGCGGCCTTTGATACCATTTCCACCTATGTGGTAAATGCCACCAAAGGATCCCAGACGGAGATAAAAACCGCACTTTGGGCGCTTTCAACCCTTATCTTTTTACTGGTGGTATGCGTGGTGCTGGCAGGTTATGTAAGATCCATGAGAAATGTGAAGGAAACGGAAGTAAATGAAAAATAGAGTTCGATTTTTAGGCCTTGTTTTTACCATCTTCGGCTGTACCCTTTTCCTTGGGGGCTGCAAAGAAGAATCCTCCGGAGAGTTGGTTCTCCGCGTGGCAAACTGCGAGGAATATATAGATGAAGGGGATTGGGACGAACCGGTGGAGTTGGATAACGGAGTCACCGTAAATGCGGAAAACTCCCTGGTGGAGGATTTCGAGGATTGGTACTATGAGACCTACGGCAAAAAGATTCGCGTGGAGTATTCCACTTACGGTACCAATGAGGATTTATACAATCAGCTGACGCTTGGAAGCCAGTTTGATTTGGTATGTCCTTCCGAGTATATGATATTAAAAATGATGAGCGAGGATCGTCTTTTAAAATTCTCTGACGAATTTTTTGATACCTCCGACGAAAACAATTACTATGCCAAAGGATTGTCTCCTTATATTTCTCAGGTGTTTGACGATCTTTCCATCGACGGCAAGTGCATGAAAGACTACGGCGCAGGCTATATGTGGGGAAGCATGGGAATTGTTTACAATCCCGATGAGGTTAGTGAGGAAGATTTACATCATTGGAATCTTTTGTTAAATCCAAAGTACTACAAAAGAGTAACCATGAAGGATTCCATTCGTGATTCTTATATCGTTGCCCTTTGCATTTTAAATGAAGAAACCTTTTCTTCGGAGGAGTTTTTAAACGACCCGAATTATGCGGATCGATTGAGTGAGTGCTTAAATGCCACGGACGAAGAAACCGTAAACCAGGTGGAAGAAATCCTTTCGAAAATGAGAGAGAATGTGTACTCTTTGGAAACGGACAGCGGAAAGGCAGACATGGTCAGCGGGAAAGTAGTTGCCAACATGCAGTGGTCCGGAGATGCGGTTTATACCATGGATCAGGCAGACGAGGATGACTACGAGCTGGACTTCTTTATCCCGGAGGAGGCTTCCAATCTTTGGTTTGACGGCTTTTGTATGTTGAAGGACGGAATCAACGGAAATGCCGAAAAGCAGCAGGCTGCAGAGGCGTTTATCAATTTTATTTCCCGTCCGGACAATGTAATTCGTAACATGAATTATATCGGTTATACCTCCGCAATTTCCGGTGGAGACAACGAGGATATTTTAGAGTACGTAAAGTATTGCTATGAAGACGAGGACGGAGTGGATTACGATCTTTCCTACTTCTTTGGAAAAGACACCGTAATCAAAGTACCGGAGGAGCAGTTGCATCGTCAGCTTTTGGCGCAGTATCCCACAGAAGATGTGTTGAAGCGCTGCGGGGTAATGAGTTATTACAACGGAGATGCCAATAAGAGAATCTCTCAAATGTGGACCAATATCCGTTGCTTCAGATTCCCATGGAGTCATTGAAAAAAACAGGGATTTGTTTTATTATTTAACTTGAACTTTTATGTATAAAACATCAATAAGGAGAAGGGCTTATGTTTGATAATATTATCGAAAAATTAAAAGCAATTCGTTTGCATATTACGGTTTCCGCATTGGTATGTGTGGTTTTAGGTTTTATCTTTTTGATTTGGCCGGCACAGGTAACCGAGTTAATCGCTTTTGCGGTAGGAGTATTACTCATTGTAATCGGTGCCGTACAGGTAATCAGTAAACTGATCAATGAAGATAAAAAGTATACCGGAATTCTTGTGGGCTTTATCGTTTTGATTTTGGGTGTATGGATTTTAATCAGTCCTGCCAGAGCAGCTTCCATTATACCGATTGTGATTGGTGTGGTTTTGGTAGCCAGCGGTGTTCAGGAATTGTCTTTGGCCATTACCGCCAAAAACGTGGATGCCAATAAGTGGGGCTGGATGATCGCAGGAAGTGTTCTTACCATTGTCTTTGGTATTATTTGTGTCTGCATGGCTTTTTCCATTATCAAGGTTGCCATGAGACTTTTGGGATTGTTCTTAATCTATGACGGTATTTCTTCCATGATTATGGTACGTCACGTAAACGTGGCGGAGCGTGTGGTGGATTCCGTTGTTACCAAAGAAGAGGATGTTGACGATTTCTTTTAAACTATGAGAACCGAACGATTTAAAATGGAGCGCACCGGCCTTTTGGAGGTGGGGGATGTGCTTCCCATTAAAGAATATGAGTTGCCGAGTTCATACTATTATATGTTGGGACATGCGTATGCCATGTCGGCAAATTATTCGACACTCGAAAGAATCAAATCCACGGAAGGCAAAGTCGTAAATGTCGAGAAAACCGAAAAAGGGTATTACGTGGATGTGGAATTAGATGAATAGGATTGTAATAAATGAGATATCTTCCCATTAACCAATTGAAGGAGGGAATGCTTTTAGGGCAGGAACTTCAGGACATCAATGGTCAGATGCTTTTAAAAAGGCACACCAAACTTACAAAAGAAAACATTTCCTATATCAGTTTTTTGGAAGTTGAGGGACTTTATATCGATGATGACATTTCCAAGGATGTGGAGATTAAGGAAGTCATCGAGCCGGAAGTAAAACGGGCATCTTTGCAATTGGTTTCGGAACTGTTCGGACAAATTAATGACGGAGAAGCCCTTGACCCCCAGAATGATATTTTGCAGAACGTTTCTAAAGTGGTAGATAACGTATTAAACAATCGTGACGTAGTATATAACATGATGGAAGTACGTACCTATGATAACTATACGTATTTTCACAGTGTCAATGTAGGGGTGTTAACCGGTGTCATCGGTGCCAAAATGGGACTGCCGGAAGAGTCTCTTCGAAATGCGGTTACCGCAGGATTCTTGCATGATATCGGTAAGGTGTTTATTGATGAAACTATTTTAAACGCTCCTCGAAGACTGACAGAAGAAGAACGTGTTCGCATGATGGACCACCCCAGAGAGGGATATGAGTTTTTGATGGAACACTACGATTTCCCTCATGAAGTTTTAATGGGCATTTACGAGCACCATGAGTGGTTTGACGGTGGCGGATATCCCTGTCGTAAAACCGGTAAGGAAACGGGAGTGATTTCCCGTATTTTAAAAGCGGCAGATGTATATGATGCCATGACAAGTAAACGTGCTTATCATGATCCCTATCTTCCTTCGGAAGTATTGGAATATATTATGGGTCGAAGCGGAATGGAATTTGATCCGGAAGTGGTCAAGACCATGGTATGGGAGCTTTGCGTATATCCTGTGGGATGCGAAGTGGAACTTTCCAACGGCGAGTTTGCACTTGTGGTGGAAAACCACAAGGGATATGCACTTCGTCCTACGGTAAAACTGATTCGAAACGGAAGAATCATTGATTTGACTTCCGACCGCAATGCTTGGAATCTTACAATAGTAAAACTGATGGTTTAGGAGAAAAAATGTCTGTTCAGAGTAAAAATGCCATTGATACCTTACTCTCCGAAAGCTTTAAAGAACTTGCGAAGACAAAGGCCATTGAAAAAATTACAATTAAAGAGATTACGGATAAGGCCGGTGTTATCCGGCCTACTTTTTATAATCATTTTCAGGACAAGTACGAACTCTTGGAATGGATTGTGGAAAAGGAACTGATTGCCCCTATGGCACCAATGCTTGACAGGGGTCAGCTAAAGGAAGCCGTTACGGAAGCTCTGCAGAAAATGGAAAAAGAAAAAGAGTTTTATGTAAAGGCCGTAAAACTGGAAGGTCAAAATTCTTTTAAAGAGATTCTGGTGCAGAAGGTGACGGATTTGATTTTAAGCCGCCTGGATGCCGAGAGAATACAGCAGAAAATCGTTTATCCCTGGCTTACTTCTGATCGTACCGCAGACTTTTTTGCCAATACCGTTTGCTATGCGGTGATTGAATGGGTAGAGGACGGAATGAAAGTGCCCATTGAGGATGTGGTAAATGTATTTGTGTTTTTAATGGTGCATTCCATTGTGGATATGATTGAGATGATAGAGGAGTAGGATAGAAAAGTTATGAATGTTTGGATCAGTATTTTAATCATCATCGGTATCAGTTTGGATGTGTTTGCCACCATGGAGGTGGAAGGCGCCATGATTCCGGAAATCAAAAAAGGAGCCTTGGCCATTGCCTGTGCCATTACAACGGGGCTTAGCCTTGTGTTTTTCTTCGGAGGATATTTCTTGTGCTTTGAATTAAACGAGCACGATGTGTTTTCCAATGAAGAACTGACGGCAGGAGTTATTTCCTCAGCCATTTTTTTCTTATTGGGAATTCGCTTGATTATCAAGGCAATCCAAAAAGAGTTTATTCAGGAAAAACGTCGGGAGTTCGGTATTCACTCATATATCCGTATGGTTGTGGTAATGTCATTGTATACCCTTGCTGCAGGCTGTGCTTCCGGTTTGATTGTTGCAAATGTATATGCCATGTTAATCTCCATTGTGATTTGTTATATTTTGGTGGTTATCGCCGGCATTTTAACAGGATATCATTACGGATTTGAACAAAAGACATATGCTTATGCCACGGGAGCTGTGTTGCTTTGGGTGGTTGGAACCTATGTGGTTTTAACAGAGATTCTTTCGGTATTGTAATATGGCAGCAAAACGTACGTTAGAAATTTTAAAGCGATTGGATGATGCATTTGGGACGGAGATGATTTGCTATTTGAATCACGAGACTCCCTGGCAACTTCTAATCGCTGTTATTTTAAGTGCACAGTGTACGGATGCACGGGTCAATATTGTGACAAAGGATTTGTTTGTGAAATATCCTACATTGGAGGCTTTTGCATCTGCGGATTTATCCGAGATGGAGGAGGATATTCACTCCACCGGCTTTTATCATAATAAAGCCAAAAACATTATTGCCTGCGCAAGAGAATTGGTGGAAAAATATGACGGTCGCGTGCCGGATACCATTGAGGAATTAACGGCCCTTCCGGGAGTGGGAAGAAAGACCGCCAACGTGATTTTGGGAAACATTTATCACAAGCCAAGTATCGTGGTAGATACCCATGTAAAGCGAATTTCCAAGCGACTGGGTTTTACCGGGGAAGAAGATCCGGTAAAGGTGGAATACGATTTGATGAAAGTCTTACCCAAGGATCATTGGATTTTGTATAACATCCAAATTATTACTTTTGGTCGACAGATTTGTTTTGCAAGAAATCCCAAGTGTGACATCTGTCCGTTGCAGGATTTATGCAAAGCGAAATAGTTGAAACAAAGGTGCGAAAAGCCTATAATAAACCTAAGTGTTTGCATAAATAATAAGAGGTCTTTTATATTTTCATTTTGGAGGGAGAGTAAATGAGAATCATTGGCCGGCGAAGAAGTATATACACGAAGTATCGTAATATGGCGATTGCGGGAGGGGTGGCAGTAAATGTGCTGTTGGCAGCCTTAATGTATTGGCTGCAACTGCCTCTTTATCTTGATGCCATCGGTACCATCGCCGTAAGTGTTCTTTGCGGTTTTTTCCCCGGCATATTGGTTGCCGTTCTTACAAATTTCTTTTGTTCTTTCTTTAATGAATATTCACTTTATTACATGTTAATCGGAGTACTGGTGGCTTTGGTCTCCGGAATCTATGCTTATGACAAGAACCGAAAAAACAGTGTGCTGCGTGTTGTTGTTTTTATTTTTGTATTGGCACTTATCAGCGGTGTTCTTGGAACGCTGTTTCAATGGATGCTGTTGGGTGAAAACCAGTTTTCCGACGTGTCGGATGCTGCCTTAGTGTTTAGCCGAAATACCGGGATCCCGTATTTTGGTGCGTCCATGATTATCAATGTGGGATTAAACCTGGTGGACAAGGGAATATGTTCCTTTGTGGTTGGTGCTTTGACTTATTTTATTCCAAAGGAAAAAGCCATCGGTATTTGGAATTGCGGTTGGAAGCAAAGATCCCTGACACAGGAAGAGATATCGGAAAACAAAAAACTCGCAAAGCAGGGCAACAATTCCATCATGCTAAAGATGGTGGGAATGCTGATTGTGGCAGCTGTAATGATTACCCTGATTATGGGTTGGATTGGTGTGACTCAGTATTATAAGTCGGAAAAGGCGGAGTACCAATCCAGTGCCGAGGCCTGTGCTCATTATGTGGCTATGATGTTGGACGGAGATCAGGTGGAGGACTTTTTAAAGTTTGGAGAAAAGGCACGGGGATATTCGGAAACCAGAGAAAAACTTTATGAGATTCGTGAGAATTCCGCACATGTAAAGTACCTATATATTATTTCCATCCAGCAGGACGGTGGTCATTACATCATGGACTTGGATGCCGAGGATGAACCGGCTTATGCACCGGGAGAAGTGGCACCCATAGACGAGCCGTTTTATCCTTATTTGGATACGCTTTTGGAAGGAGGAGAGATTCCTCCGGTGGAACTTACCACATCAGCCGGCTGGTTGTTAACCATTTACGAGCCTGTGAAAAATTCCGAAGGAGAAACCGTAGCCTATGTGGGAGCGGACGTTTCCATGTCCCGTTTAACCGGATTTGCAGTAGATTATGTTACCAAAATCGCCATGATTTTTTCCGGTGTTTTGATTTTAATTATTTCCTTTACCCTTTGGTTTACCAAGAGCCATTTGATTCAGCCGGTAAACAGTATGGTAGCCTGGGCGGATGGGTTTATGAAAAACTCAGGCAATCAGGAGGAGATGGACAAAGAGGTAAAGAAGCTTCGCAGCATCGATATTTACACGGACGATGAAGTGGAGCAGTTGTATCGGTCTTTGTGTAAAATGGCCACGGACACCACCAACCAGCTGAGAGATATTAACTACTTTGCGGAAGCTACCTCAAAGATGCAAAACGGTTTGATTATTACCATGGCGGATATGGTGGAAAGTCGTGATTCCGATACGGGAGCCCATGTTCAAAAAACCGCGGCTTATGTAAAGATTATAGCGGATAGCCTGTTGAAAAACGGATATTATGCGGAGAAGCTTACACCAAAGTATATTTCGGATATGGTGATGTCTGCACCTCTTCATGATGTTGGAAAGATTAATATTTCCGATACGGTATTAAATAAGCCCGGAAAACTTACGGACGAAGAATATGAAATTATGAAAACCCATACCACCTTTGGTAAGGAAATCATGGAGAAGGCCATCGCTACCGTAGAGGGTGAAAACTACTTAAAAGAGGCGAGAAACATGGCGGCTTATCATCATGAACGTTGGGATGGTAAAGGCTATCCCGAGGGTCTACGGGGAGAAGTGATTCCGCTTTCAGCCCGTATTATGGCAGTGGCGGATGTGTTTGATGCATTAACCAGCCCCCGTGTTTATAAGCCTGCATTTTCTTTGGAAAAGGCACTGACCATTATGGAAGAAGGCTCCGGAACGCAGTTTGATCCCAAGTGCATCAATGCATTTATGGATGCCCTTCCGGAAGTAAAGCAAGTATTGAAGAAATACCAGGATATGTAAAACTTGGAGGATTTACATGACTAGAATGGGGAGAAAACAAATCTGTGCGGTAATGGCTGCGTCGGTTTTGTCCATTGTTTTTTGGCAGAGCGGACTGATGCTTTGCGCTGAGGAAGCGGATACCGGAGAGCAGCAAGCGTCCGTAATAAATGAAGCGACGGGCGGCGGATATGCGGTGAGCGGACAGATTGATGATGTGGGATATTCTGCTGTGTTATATAATGCGGAAAACGGATTACCTACATCGGATGCCAATTATGTCTATGCGTCTTCCGACGGATACATCTGGGTGGGAGGCTATGCCGGTGTCATGCGCTATGACGGTGTTACCTTTGAACGAATGGACGCTTCTTACGGTCTCACCAGCGCAAAGACCATTTTCGAGGACAGTAAGGGACGTATGTGGTTTGGTACCAACGATAACGGCGTGGTAATGTTAAACACCGACGGATCTTATGAACGCTATACCTATAAGGACGATTTGCCCTCATCCTCCGTACGTGGATTTGCAGAGGATGATAATGGAAGAATCTATGTGGGATTTACCTCCGGAATGGGCTTTGTAGATACGGATTTACACTTCCATTTGATAAATGACTCACGAATCAACCACGAGTATGTAATACGCTTAACCTCGGATTCCAATGGAAATGTATATGTCAGCACCAAACAGGGATGCGTCTTTACCTTAAAGGACGGTTCTGTGGATGATTTTTACAGTGCCGAGGATTTGGGAGGAGAGATTGTATCTACTATTTACGCGGATCCGAGGAAACCGGGGATGCTGTATTTTGGTATGGAAAATGATTTGATTTATTACGGTGCCTTTGGACAACCTTTAGATTCCATGAAGTCTATTTCCATTGCTCCGGCCAACTATGTGTATTGGATTACATCCGCCTGCGGGCGAATCTGGATCAATACGGATTCCGTTATTGGATATTTGGATGAAGATGATATATTCCAAGTCATAGATTCGGTTCCCATGGATTCCTCCGTTGAAATGATGTGTCCGGATTATCAGGAGAATCTTTGGTACGCATCTACCCGACAGGGCGTGATGAAAATCGTAACCAATAACTTTAAAAATGTAACACAGGCAGCAGGATTGGAAGAGGAAGTGGTAAATTCCACCTGCAAGCATGACGGACTTTTGTATATCGGTACGGATAAGGGGCTTCGTGCTGTGGATGAAAATGAACAGCCGGTGGAAAATGAATTAACAAACTACATCGGTGACAGCCGAATTCGTTGTCTGTTAGAAGAAAGAGGAAATCTTTGGATTTGCACCTATACCAATGACTTGGGACTGGTTTGTTATACGAAGGATGGACGGATTGTATCCTATACGGAGGAGACCGGGTTCCCCAGCAATAAGACCAGATGTGCATCCCTAACCGAAGATGGCCGGGTATTGGTAGGAACCAATGAGGGTCTTGTGGTTTTAAAGAATGGCCGCGTGACTGCCACCTATGGGGAAGCCGAGGGCATGGATAACCCGGTGCTTCTTACAGTGGAAGAAGGCGTAGATGGCGTAATTTACTGTGGCAGTGACGGAGACGGTATCTATGCATTGGAAGGAAAAGAGATGCGACATCTTACCAGATGGGATAACTTAACCAGCGACGTGATCCTTCGTATCAAAAAGGATACGGAAAGAGGCGTAAACTGGATTATTACCTCCAATGCTTTGGAATACATGAAAAACGGAAAGATATACGTCGTAGAGAATTTCCCGTATAACAATAACTTTGACGTGTACTATGACAACAGCGGAGATATCTGGGTACTTTCTTCCTATGGAATTTACTGTGCCAATGCGGAAGCGGTATTGTCCAACGAAAAGTTTGACTATCGTTTGTACAATACTTCAAACGGTATGTCCGGGGTGGTAACGGGTAACTCCTTCAGCTGCTTGGATGAAACCGGAAACTTGTATGTGTCCACCAGAAGTGGTGTGGATTTGGTTAATATTAATAACTACTACAATCAGGATGGCTATGTAAACGTAGACTTAAAATACATCCAGGCAGACGATACCGTTATATATCCGGACGAAAATGGTACTTATACCATCCCTGCGGATGTAAACCGTATTTATTTTTATCCGGCGATTTTGGATTATTCCATGACCAATCCGTTGGTGAAAATGTTCTTTGAGGGCGGTGAAGAGGAAGGTATCGTTACAAAGCAAAGTAACCTGACTTCTTTGGAATACACCGGTTTTAAATACGGTAATTACGTACTTCATATTCAAATCTTAAACGAAGCCACAGGTGCGGTGGAGCAGGATGAAGTGTTTAAGATTACAAAGCAGCCCAAGTTTTTTGAACTTATGGCGGTTCGGGTGCTTTTGGGAGCCTTGGCGGCTGTAATTGTAGGTATCATAGTTTGGCGTGTTATGACAGGTACCATTGTCCGCAGACAGTATAATGAGATTCGCGAGGCGAAGGAAGAAGCGGAACGGGCCAACGGTGCAAAGTCCCGATTCCTTGCCAATATGTCTCACGAGATTCGTACCCCGATCAATACCATTATGGGTATGAATGAAATGATTCTTCGTGAGGATGCCACGGATGTGCCGAAGCCCTACTTTTTATCCATTATCAATTATGCTTTGGACGTACACAACGCGGCAGAGTCTTTGCTTGGGTTGATCAATGACGTATTGGATATGTCAAAAATCGAATCCGGCAAAATGAATCTGGTGGAGCAAAGCTATGAGACGGAGGATATGCTTCGGGGAATTTGCTCCATGATTCGCGGTCGGGCCTCCCAGAAGGATTTGTACTTCAGAGTGGATGTGGATGAAACATTGCCAAAGGTATTTTACGGTGATGAAGGAAAAATCAAACAGGTGGTATTAAACCTTTTAACCAATGCGGTGAAGTATACGGAAAACGGAGGCTTTACATTAAAGGTATCCGTGGAGGAAAAGAATGGGAATGAGTATCTTCTCCGCTACTCCGTAAAGGATACGGGAATCGGAGTAAAGGAAGAGGATTTGGATAAGCTCTTTTCCGCATATGAACGATTGGATGAGGAGAAGAATTCTTCCATTCAGGGAACGGGGCTTGGCCTTGATATTTCCAAGCAGTTCGCCGAGCTTATGGGTGGACAGCTTTGGTGCGAAAGCGTATACGGAGAAGGCAGTGAGTTTATTTTTACCCTGACCCAAAAGGTTATGGATAAAAAGCCCATCGGAGAATTCAAAGAGGTGGACGACTCCATGGCAAAGGGACCTTATGTTCCTCAGTTTATTGCACCGGATGCGGAAGTTTTGGTGGTGGATGATAACCCCATGAACTTAAGCGTCATAAAGGGATTGTTAAAGTCCACAAAGATGTTTATCACCACTGCATCCAGTGGCGAGGAATGTTTGGAAAAACTTCGTTACGGCAATTTTGACATTGTGCTTTTGGATCATATGATGCCGGGCATGGATGGAGTGGAATGTTGTAAGCATATCAGAGAAACCCATCCGGATTTGCCGGTATACGCATTGACCGCAAACGTCACTCAGGGAGAAGATTATTATATCGCCAACGGCTTTAACGGTTATTTGGCAAAGCCCATTGATTCCAGACTTTTGGAAAAAACCATTATGAAGCATTTGCCGGAGGAAATCATTTCAAAGGCAGATGAGACCTTTGTACAGGAGCTTAGCGAGATCCCTGAGAATCTGAAGTGGATATATGATATTGACAGTATCGATGTGGAAGAGGGGATCAAAAACTCCGGCGGAATCGGGTCTTATATTTTCTCTCTTCAGCTTTTCTTTGAAACCATTGAAGGCAATACGAGAGTCATTAAGAAGGCTTATGATGAAGGGGATTGGATGCTTTATACCGTAAAGGTACATGCGTTAAAAACCTCCTGTCGCATTATCGGGGACATGGATCTTTCCAAGCAATGCGAAGAGTTGGAAAAAGCCGGAAACAACGAAGATATCAGCTTTATAAAAGAGCATACGGATGAAATGCTTACCGAGTATCAAACCTATTTGGAAAAACTTTTACGTATCGCGGAAAAGCCTGAGGAATCGGAGGAGGAAAAAGAAGAGATTTCTTCCGAAGAATTGGAAGATGCTTATGGTGCACTTCGTGAATTGATTCCAAATATGGATTATGATTCCGTAGAGATGATACTTGATCAGTTAAAGGAATATAAACTTCCGGATAAGGATGCGGAAGTGATGAAACAACTGGAAACGATGCTGAAGCAGTTTCAGTGGGATGAAATGGAAGAGTTGTTAAAACAGGGAGATTAAAGCATGAAAAAAGATACGGTTATGATTGTGGCGGAAAAAGAAACCTTCCTCGTTCGCACCATGGAGAAAAAAATTAAAGATGCCAAGATGGAGGCACTGTTTTGCCCCTGGAATGTTACGGAAATTAATTCCAAGTGGGAGGAGTGTTCCCTGGTGGTGCTGTACATGGAAGACAGCGAACGCCCTCCGGAGGATGCTGTTCATTTTATCGGAGAAAAAGCAATTGAAACAGATAAGTTTTTAATCCCCGTAATTGAAAAAAACGATCAGCAGTTTTGCTTTGACCACTTCCCCGGGGATGTGGTGTACAAAACCTTCGTTCGTCCATTGAATAACGATGAACTGGTGGATTCCATTCAGGAAATCTTTCAGCGGGTGGAAGCGGGAGATTTTAAAAAGACGATTCTGATTGTGGATGACGATCCAAATTATTTGGGACTGGTTCGCGAATGGTTGAAGCATTCGTACAAAGTGGCTATGGCCAATTCCGGTATGCAGGCTTTAAGATGGCTTGGAAAAAACAAGGCGGATTTGATTTTATTGGATTATGAAATGCCGGTAACTTCCGGACCTCAGGTTCTTGAGATGCTTCGAAGCGAAACGGAGACAAAGGATATTCCGGTTATGTTTTTGACGGGAAAAAGTGACAAAGCCAGTGTAATGCAGGTAATGTCCTTAAAGCCTCAGGGATACTTTTTAAAGAGTATTGAACGGGAACGGTTGGAAGCAGAATTATCCGATTACTTTTTTAAACATATTGGGGAGTAGAAAATAGTGTTTGATTTTATTAGAGCCTATCAATTTGATATGATGACCGCAATTTTTGCTGTCAGTATTATGATTGCTATTTTTGCGTCCATAAGCAGTGCGTTTTCTCCAGAGAGGAGAAGGATTATTATTCTGTTGGCGCTGAGCGCGGCAGTTTTAGTGCTTTCGGATCGATTGGCTTATGCTTATCACGGAGTCGACGGTCCCGTGGGATATGTGATGGTTCGTTTGACGAACTTTTTGGTTTACGTTTTTGATTTGGTGTGCCTTTTGGTATTTAACCAATATTTAAAAGATCTATACTTAAATGATATCGGTTTTAAAACGGTTCCCCTCCGAATCAGGGCTGTGGATTATCTGTTGGGAATCGGTCTTTTATTAATTCTCCTTTCTCAGTTTACGGGAATGTATTATACATTTGACGAGCATAATGCTTACGAAAGAGGATCTTTGTTTTTTATCAGTTATATTTTCCCGGTAATAACCATGCTGGTGCAGATGTCATCTATTATTCGGCACGGTAAGAAACTTAGAGAAAGTGTACGGGCGTCCATCTTTTTGTTTGCGCTTGTGCCACTTATTGCTTCCGTGATACAGGCGTTGGCCTATGGAATTTCACTTACCAATATGGCAGTGGTATTCATGGTGGTAGTGGTATATGTAATAGCGCTTCAGGATGCCAATAAACGAATTGAGTGGGCCAATGCGTCCAGAATTGAGCACCTGAAAGAGGAACAGCAGAGTGTGTATCATATGTTTGATCAGACGGTGACGGCCTTTGTGGGTGCAGTGGATGCCAAAGATCCCTATTCCAAAGGACATTCTGCAAGAGTGGCAAATTATGCCAGTATGTTGGCTCAGGCAGCAGGCAAGTCCATGGAAGAATGTCGGGAAGTGTACTATGCCGCCATGCTTCACGAGGTGGGCAAAATCGGTATTTCAGACAGTATTATTTCCAAGGATCACTCTTTAAGTGACGAGGAATATGCCCAGCTTAAAAAGTATCCGGAAATCGGACGGGATATTTTGGCCAATATTACAGAGTTTCCTTATCTGAAGGACGGCGCCATGTATCATCATGAACGCTACGACGGAACCGGATACCCGGAGGGACTCGCCGGGGAGAATATTCCGGAAATGGCACGTATCATTGCAGTGGCAGATGCTTATGATACCATGACTTCCCAAAGGAGCTACCGAGATCCTTTACCTCAGCAAAAGGTGCGTGAGGAATTGGTCAAAGGTATGGATACCCAGTTTGACCCAAAGTATGCAAAACTTATGGTGCAAATGATTGATAACGATTCGGATTATCGCATGCAGGAGGCGCGACAGCATAAGGAGTTTTCCGAAAACAGTGAGCTTAGCTGTGGCAACTATCGTGACAGTATATCTGAGGGATTTACCCTAATGCAGAAGCCGGTAATAGTGCATTTTACCTGTACGCCGCAGAAGTCTTTGGAGGAAGAAATCTGCATGCCGGCGGTGATTATATTTGATTCTTTGGATGGCCGGGTGCATTCCAACGCACGTCATATTCAGACTTTGGATTATGTGGAATACGGTGAAATCTGGTTTGACGGACACTTTATTTCTTCCGGGGCAAGAAACATGAAAGCGTCTGTTACTGAGGCAGAAGGAAAACCGACTCAGGCAGAGGTCTATGACAAGGGAGAAGCCATTGAATATGATTTGTTTGCGGTAAAGGTGAAAGATCATATTTTGATTCGCACGACCTGTGAGTATGGCAGCATGGAAACCACCATTGCTTTGACGGACAATTCCGGGTTTGCATATCTTTCATTTACCGGAGAACATTGCCACATCGGAAGTGTAAAGATTGAACGGGCTTCTGAGGAAGTGGCAGATGATTTTATTTCTCGAATCGCGGAAGAGGTAAATTATATCAATCGTTTGGAAGGTGATGTACCGAATGTTCAGATTGATGGTTACCGGGAAAAATCCACGGAGGGAATTTTAGTTTCCGATGGCATGGAGATAAACTTTTATGTTATGATGTTACCGGCGGCGCAACGTGTATGGCAGTGTCCTTTTGTAAATCTGTTTTATTCCAAGGACAAAAAACCCTTTGGAGAAGATTATAAGGAGTACGCCCTTATTCGTTTTGATGGAGAAACAGAGGGCGCCGACGAGTTTGCTTCCAATAAGATTACCATGAAAAAGATGGAAAACTTTGCAGGTTGGGAGGAATGGAAAGCCATCAGTAAAGAAGGCTATGAAGCCAGCGTCATATTACGTCGCTTTGGTAATCGGATTACCACCGTTACCAACAATAACGGCATCTCCATTAAGAATGTAACCGTTATAAATGACAATCAAAAAGAAGTCTATGTATCCCTGACCGGGGATCAGGTAGCACTTACGGATATTAGAATCAGAGCATAATTTCAAGGAGGTTATAGTAGATTATGTCAGTTGCAGTACGTTATTACTCAAAGGGTGGAAACACCAAAAAACTTGCGGATGCCATTGCGGAGGTATGTGGCGTAGAGGCTTTAAATACGGAGCATCCGGTGGAAGAACAGACAGATATTTTATTCCTGGGTGCCAGCGTTTATGCCTATGGCATTTCAGATGAAATGAAGCGATATATAGCAGATTTGGATCCGGAAAAAGTCGGAAAGATTGTGGTATTTTCCACTTCGGCTTTGGCTGAACGTGCTTATCCGGAAGTGGCAAAAGCCATCAAAGACATCGGAATTAAGGTTGATGAAAAGAATTTCTATTGCCGCGGCAGCTTCCTTATGATGCACAAGGGTCGCCCCAACGACCAGGACATCGCAGACGCAAAACGCTTCGCAAAAGATATCATTGGTTGACATTAAGAAGACAGGGGATGGTTCTCTGTCTTCTTTTTTTATGACAGCGGAACCGTCCTTTGTATTCTCGTCTTTTAGTTGTTGACACGAAAATGGAAAATGGATAAAATAACTTGCGTGTGCAGGAATGGCGGAATTGGCAGACGCGCAGGCTTCAGGTGCCTGTGGTAGCAATATCGTGTGGGTTCAAGTCCCATTTCCTGCATGATTACAAAAAGACTTAAGGCTTTGCCTTGAGTCTTTTTTTCTGCTATATTTATGGTGGAGTGAGAAATTATGTATAACATATTCATAGATTTTGAAATGCAACCCATCTTTGCGGAGGAGCATCCTGAGGAGTATGCAGTCTGCCACACGGAGATTATCCAGATCGGTGCGGTTGTTTTAAATGATAAAAATGAAGAAATATCGTCTTTTAAGCGTTTTGTTCGCCCGCGGTATTCCGATTATATTGACGAGCACATTCGGTTGCTTACGGGGATTACCATCCAGAAATTGCAGAAGGCTCCCTATTTTGAAAAAGCCTTTGCGGATCTGATGGAATGGTGCAATCATTATCGGGATTACACCATCTTTGCCTGGAGTGCCAACGATAAGCTGCAGCTGGTTCACGAACTGAAATTAAAAAAAATTGAGACCAATGACAGCATCGATTATCTGTTGGAGCGTTGGCGGGATTTTCAAAAGGAGTACGGTACATTGGTGGGCGCTCACTATTCCCTGTCATTGGAAAAGGCGCTGTATATGGCTGGAGAAGTTTTTGACGGAAAAGCCCACGATGCCCTATTTGATGCCAGAAACACCGCGTCACTTTTTGCGAAGAGCCGGGATAAGGAAAAGTTTTTGGCGGAAGTAAAGCGTATTAAGGAGATGGCGGGAAACGATGAACCCACCACCTATTTCATAGGCTCTTCCATTGACTTTGATCAATTGAAAATGGATTTAAAGTCGGGAGAATAGTACAATAAAATTTTTTTAAAATGAAAAAAGGATTTCTACTTTTTATGTGTAATAAATAGAGTAGAAACCCTTTTTTTTAGTCTTGGTGAGGAAAAAAGATGACGATACGTGAAGATATCGAAAGAATGCAGGCAGAGACCTTAAGTGAATTTGCCACCCTAGATCAGAATTCAAAAGGACGGGATATTGAGGAGCCACAGTGTGATATTCGTCCGGTGTTTCAGAGAGACCGGGATCGTATTTTGCACTCCAAATCATTTCGCCGTTTGAAAAATAAAACACAGGTATTTTTGGATCCTCAGGGAGACCATTACCGGACTCGTATGTCCCACACCTTAGAGGTATCTCAAAATGCCAGAACTATTGCAAAGGCCCTTCGCATGAACGAGGATTTGGTGGAGGCCATTGCTCTGGGACACGATTTGGGACATACACCCTTCGGACACTGCGGAGAGCGCGTGCTTGACAAGCTTAGTTCCGAGGGATTTGTTCACGCGGAGCAAAGCGTTCGCGTTGTTGAAAAGTTAGAACAGGACGGACGAGGATTAAATCTTACCTGGGAAGTTCGGGACGGCATGCGCAATCATAGGACCAGCGGACATCCCGCTACTCCTGAGGGCCAGATTGTTCGTCTGGCGGATAAGATTGCTTACATTAATTCCGATGTGGATGATGCCATTCGCGGAAGAATTATGTCAGAGGAGTCTTTGCCGAAGGAAATTCGAAACACTTTGGGTAAATCCGTAAAGTCCCGCTTGGATCGTTTGATTCACGATGTGATTATTACCAGCGCCAATTCCCCGGAGATACGCATGTCCTCCGAGGTTCAGCAGGCCATGGCGGATCTTCGCTCCTGGCTTTTTGCCAATGTATATACCAATCCGGTGGCAAAGGGCGAAGAAACAAAGGCCAGCAGGATGATAGAAGAGTTGTATCGTTATTACATTGAGAATTCCAATGCTTTGCCGGATCGTTATCGTGAAATGTATATTGACGACGGCGAGACCTTGGAACGTGTGGTATGTGACTACATTTCCGGAATGACGGATTCTTTTGCCTGCAAAACGTTTAACGAGATTTTTATTCCGATTTCCTGGGAGGAGTAGCAGATGCCAATGTATTCGGAGGAGATTATCAACGAGGTCCTTTCCAAAGTGGACATCGTGGATGTGATTTCTCCCTACGTCAGTTTAAAAAAGAAGGGCAATACCTATTTTGGTCTGTGTCCCTTCCATAATGAAAAGACAGGTTCGTTTTCCGTATCCCCCATGAAGCAGATGTTTTATTGCTTTGGCTGCGGAAAGGGCGGAAATGCCTATACCTTTTTGATGCAGCATGAGAATATGACCTTCCCTGAAGCCGTACAAACTTTGGCGGCGCAGGTGGGCGTGGAACTTCCTCAAGAGGAGATGACTTCCGCACAGCGTGCTGCCCAAAACAGAAAAGCACAGCTTTTTGAGGTGCAAAAAGAAGCTGCCACTTATTTTTATTTTTCCATGCGGGATGAGCGGGGAAAAGCTGCGTACAACTATTTCGCGGGACGGGAGCTTTCGGAAGAGACCATGAATAAATTTGGTTTGGGCTACGCCGGAAAAGTCAGCGACGAGTTGTATCAGTTCCTAAAGAGTAAGGGCTATTCGGACAGCATTTTAAAGGACAGCGGACTGTTTACCTTTGATGAAAGAAACGGTGTAAAAGATAAGTTTTGGAATCGCGCCATGTTCCCCATTTTTGACCAGCAAAAGCGAGTGGTGGCCTTCGGGGGACGAGTCATGGGGGATGGGGAGCCCAAGTATTTGAATTCTCCGGAGACACCCATATTTGATAAATCCCGGACTCTGTATGGTTTGAATTTTTCCAGAGCCACCAAGCGGAATTATTTCATTCTTTGCGAAGGATATATGGACGTAATCGCACTGCATCAGGCAGGATTTGACTGTGCCGTGGCTTCTCTCGGAACTGCCTTTACCACCGGTCATGCAGCGTTGATGAAGCGGTTTGTAAATGACGTGTACTTAAGTTTTGACAGTGATGAGGCCGGTACCAAGGCGAAACTTCGAGCCATCCCCATTTTGGAAGGCGCGGGACTTGTGTGCAAGATTATAAATATGGAACCTTATAAGGATCCTGACGAGTTTATAAAGGCAAAAGGTGCGTCGGCTTATGAGGAGCGGATTTTGAATGCGGAAAACAGCTTTTTGTTTACGGTTCGAATGTTGCAACGGGAATACAACATGTCGGATCCCACATCAAAGACCTCATTTTACCGAAAGATTGCCGAGAAAATTGTTCGGTTTCCGGACGATTTGGAACGCACCAACTATATTGAAGCGGTTGCCGCCACTTATGGCATACGAGCGGATGAACTTCGTTCCATGGTAAATTCCGTGGCAGCCAAAGAGGCCCTTAATCCCACATCGGATCGGGAGTTTGCGGAGCCGGAGGCTCGGAATCCGAAAAAGATGAAAAAGGACAATACCTCAAGACAGGCCCAAAAAATGCTTCTTACAAAGATTACGGAAGAGCCGTTTTTGTTAGGGAAGCTTGAAAAATACATTACCCCTGAGGATTTTGAAGAAGGAATGTTTCGGACAGTGGCGACGCATTTGTTTGAGCAGATTCAAAAGGATGCACTGATGCCCACCAACATTATTAATCTCTTTGAAGAAGAGGAAGAGCAGCAGGAGGTAGCTTCAATTTTTCATGCACCCATTGGCGAACTGGAGTCATCGGAAGCACGGGAAAAAGGACTTCGTGAAGTGGTACTTCGGGTGAAAAAAGATTCCTTCCGTCGTAAAAAGGACCAAATGTCAGAGACGGACCCCGGTATGATTACCATTGTCATGGAAGAAAAAAAGATACAAAAAGAACTGGAAACCATCAGTTATTATACTTAACAGAAAGAGGACATATATATGGCAGAAAAGAAAACCAAAAAAACAGCAACCGAAGAAGAAAAAGTAACGAAAAAGTCTACTGCGAAAAAGACGGAGAAGGCTGCGGAAGAAAAACCTGCAAAAAAGATTGCAGAAAAGAAATCCGATGATAAGAAAAGCCCTTCTACAGAGGAGCAGACTGCAATTTTTGAAAAGGCTTTGCAGGATTTGTTAAAGCTTGCAGCGGACAAGAAGAATCTTTTGGAAGAGATTGATATCCAGGAAGCTACCAAGTCTTTAAACCTTACCAAGGAGCAATACAACAAGATTTTGGTATTTCTCCGCAGAAATAAAGTGGATATTTTAATGATGTCCGAGGATGACGATGATATCGACCTTGCTTTGGAAGATGAAGAAGATGTGGAAGTGGAAAAGATTGACCTTACGGTTCCGGACGGTGTCAGCATCGAGGATCCGGTACGTATGTACTTAAAGGAAATCGGTAAAGTTCCGCTTCTTACCGCAGATGAAGAAATTGAGCTTGCAAAAGCCATGGCAGAAGGCGACCAGGAGGCAAAGAAGAAATTGGCAGAAGCCAACCTTCGACTGGTTGTTTCCATTGCAAAGCGCTACGTAGGCCGTGGAATGCTTTTCCTTGATTTGATTCAGGAAGGAAACCTTGGATTGATCAAGGCTGTAGAAAAGTTTGATTATACCAAGGGCTATAAGTTCTCCACCTATGCGACATGGTGGATTCGCCAGGCCATTACCCGTGCCATTGCGGATCAGGCTCGTACCATCCGTATTCCGGTACATATGGTTGAGACCATCAACAAACTGATCCGAGTTTCTCGTCAGTTGCTTCAGGAATTAGGCCGCGAACCCACTCCGGAAGAAATTGCCAAGGAGATGGATATGCCGGTGGAACGAGTTCGTGAAATCCTAAAAATATCTCAGGAACCTGTATCTTTGGAGACTCCTATCGGTGAAGAGGAAGATTCACATCTTGGAGACTTTATTCAGGATGATAATGTTCCGGTACCTGCAGATGCCGCTACATTTACACTGTTAAGAGAGCAGTTGGGTGAAGTTTTGGAGACTCTTACGGAAAGAGAACAGAAAGTGTTGATTTTACGCTTTGGTCTTGAAGACGGAAGAAGCCGTACTTTAGAGGAAGTAGGTAAAGAGTTTAACGTAACCCGTGAGCGTATTCGTCAGATCGAGGCAAAGGCGCTCCGTAAGCTTCGTCATCCAAGCCGCAGCAGAAAGTTAAAGGATTACTTAGAGCAGTAAGATGATCACGTTATCAAAAAGAATGCAGGCCAACGCAGATATGGTCTCCCCGGGGGGAACAGTGGCGGACATCGGATGCGACCATGGATATTTGTCCATTTATTTGCTGGAAAGCGGCAAAAAAGACAGAGCCATTGCCATGGATGTGCGTTCGGGACCATTAAGCAGTGCCGAGGAAAACATTAACAGCGCCGGTTTGCAGGATAGAATAGAACTTCGGCTTTCCGATGGCTTGGATAAACTTGCCCTTGGAGAAGCAGATACGGTGGTGATTGCCGGGATGGGTGGCCCCTTGATGGAGCGCATTCTTTCGGATGGATTCCTGGTTGCGAAGCAGTGTAAGGAGCTTATTTTGCAACCTCAGTCCGAAATCCCGGATTTCCGTCGGTTTTTAATGGATATGGGCTTTTTGATGTTGGATGAGACCTGTGTTTTTGATGAGGGCAAGTATTACTTTCCTATGAAAGTCTGTGCTGCATCCTCACCTCTGGCCTCTGAAGGCTATAAACTCACAAAAGATGTGGAGTTTACATATGGTGGAAAGACGCTTCAACAAAATGACACCACGCTGAAACAGTTCCTGCTCAAGGAACAGGCCCAGTGGGAATCCACCATGTCCCACCTTGAGACCGTAACTACCACAGACGAAATTCAATCCCGCCTGGACGAAATCGATGATCGCCTGTCATTAATTGAACAAGCGTTACTTTATTATTCATAGAGTAGTAAAGAAATTTTCAGTAAGTATTGGGAGAAGATTATGACTGTAAACGAGCTGATTGCACTTTTAGAAGAAGATGCCCCTTCCAAGGACGCCCTGGACTGGGACAACGTAGGCCTTTTGGTTGGGGACGGCGACTGGACCGTAAAATCCGTCTACATCGCCCTTGATGCCACGGAAGAAGTCATTGACCATGCCATTGAGAAGGGCGTGGACATGATCATTACCCACCATCCTTTGATTTTCTCAAATCTCAATCGTGTGGTGGCTACTGACTATGTGGGCGAGCGTGTGTTGAAATTGATTCAGAATAAGATTGCCTGCTATGCCATGCATACCAACTTTGATATTCATCGCATGGGATTTTTGGCAGAGCAGAGGCTGGGACTTGATCATACCATTGCCTTGGATCCGGTGGCTATTGACGGAGGAGAAGATGTCAATATCGGAATCGGTCGTATAGGATCTTTATTAAATGATCCTGTAACTTTAGATGAGTACGCAAGAAAGGTCAGAGAAAGTTTTGCACTTCCCTATGTACGTGTGTACGGAAATGAGAGCCAGGTGGTAGGAACTATCGCCATTTCTCCGGGATCAGGGAAAAGTGAAATTTCCAAAGCTCTTAAGGCAGGTGCGGATGTGCTTATTACCGGAGATATTGACCATCACAGCGGTATCGATGCGGTGGCACAGGGCCTTTGTATTATTGATGCGGGACACTATGGAATTGAGCATATATTTATTGAGCATATGTCTATGTTCCTAAAAGGAAAGACCGCATTGGATATCTATACGGAAGAAAAGAAAATGCCATATTGGCTAAGTGAGTAATAATTATAGCAAGATTTAATAACTATACTTGGAGGGTTTGCTATGGAGAAGGTACATATTACTTATGAAGGAAAAGAATTCGAATTTGAGATGGGGACTACCTATCTTGAGATAGCAAAGCAGTTGGATCCAAAGAACATAAAGGATATTGTTCTCTGCGAAAAGAACGGAAAGTTTATCGAACTGTTTAAGCCGGCAAATACGGATGGGGTGGTTCGTTTTATTACTACTTATGATAAGAACGGACGTCGTACCTACCAGCGTAGTTTGGTGTTTATGATGGAACGTGCCCTTTTTGATATCGATCAGAAGGTGGATGTTCGTGTTTGCTTTTCTTTGGGAGATGGCTATTTTTGCAAGTTATCCGATGGCAGAGAAATTACGGAGGAATTTGTTTCAAATCTGAAAAAGGGTATGGAGGAGTTGGTGGCAAAAGATTTTCCTTTGGGAAAGACCATGCTAAAAACCGCTCAGGCCATTACCTACTTTCAACAAGCGGGATATAAGGATAAGGAAAGACTTCTTCGATACAGAACCAGTTCCAATATCAATATTTATGAAATAGATCACTATTATGATTATTTTTATGGATTTATGGTTCCTTCTACCGGATATCTTCATACGTTTGATTTAAAGAAGTTTGAGGATGGGTTTATGCTTTTGTATCCTTCAAAGAGGGATCCCTATAAGCTTTTGGATTTTGATCCTGCTGTGAAATTGTTCCATACCTTAAAAGCTTCTTCTGATTGGGGACGTTTGATGGAAGTTCCCACGGTGGGGGCCTTAAATGATGCCATAGCAGCCGGAAAGTCCAGAGAGATTATTTTGGCTCAGGAAGCTTTGATGGAAGAGCAGATTGGTTCTTTGGCGAAGGAGATTATGTCAAATCCGGATCGAAAGTTTATTATGATCGCCGGACCTTCTTCTTCCGGAAAAACCACGTTTTCTCACCGTCTGTCCACCCAATTGCAGGCCAGAGGTCTGAAACCCCATCCGTTCCCGTTGGATGATTATTATAAGAATCGTGACCAAATGCCTTTGGATGAGTTTGGAGAAAAGGATTTTGAAGCCTTAGAGGGCTTGGATATAGAACTGTTTAACTCCGATATGCAAAAACTGTTAAAGGGTGAGCGGACGTTGCTTCCGAACTTTAACTTTAAAATCGGAAAACGGGAGTATCGGGATCGCTATATGCAGCTTGGCAAGGACGATGTGCTTGTCATTGAGGGTATCCATGGATTAAATGAAAAACTTTCTTATGCACTGCCGAAGGAGTCAAAGTACAAGATTTACATATCTGCTTTGACCCAGCTATCCATTGACGAGCATAATCCGCTGCCTACCACAGACGGTCGTTTGATTCGTCGAATTGTACGAGATGCCAGAACCAGAGGAACCTCTGCGGCAGGAACCATTTCTATGTGGGATTCCGTCAGACGTGGTGAGGAAAAGAATATTTTCCCATTCCAGGAAGAAGCGGATGCCATGTTTAACTCTGCGTTGATTTATGAAATGGCAGTGCTAAAGACTTATTGTCAGCCACAGTTATACGCCATTGATCCCTCCATGGAACAGTATTCGGAAGCCAACCGTTTATTGAAACTGTTGGATTATGTGCTTCCTATGCCTACGGAAGACATAGCCAATAACTCTTTGATTCGTGAGTTTATCGGTGGTGGCTGTTTCGGCTTATAATAGAGAGGCGATTTCCTCCTCGGTGAGAGGACGGTATTCTCCTAAAGATAAGGACTCATCAAGGGGTAAAGGACCCATGGTGAGTCTTTTCAAGTATAAGACCTCGTGCCCGCGTCGCATACACATGCGCTTTATTTGGTGATACATTCCTTCATGAATGGTGATACGAATAAAGGATAAGGTATCCTCCGGGGCAAGTTTTTTTTCGGATTTTGGTGGGAATTTCTTACGATATTCCTCTGATAGTTCAGAAAGCGGAATAGTTGATTCTACAATCAACAAAGAGGGCTTGCAAATATCTCCGCCATCTATCTCCAGACCGCCGGCAAAAGCATCTATGTCTTCTGCAGTAACCTCACCGGTGACAATGGCGAAGTATGTTTTGTCCACATGCTTCTTAGGTGATAGGAGTTCATGAGCCAAAGCTCCGTCATCCGTAATCAAAAGGAGGCCTTCCGTATCTTTATCCAGTCGCCCCACGGGAAAAAGCTCTCGAATTTTATCTTCGTTATTTATTAAATCAAGAATTGTTTTCTTTGAATTATCCTTTGTAGCGGTGATGACTCCCTGGGGTTTGTTGAGCATGTAATAGATGTGTTTCTGATAGGAAAGAGAGTTTCCGTCTACGGATACATCATTGGATTCGGAAACGTGAAAAGCCGGATCCGTAATCACCTCGTTATCTACGGTAATACGGCCGGCTTTAATAATTTTCTTTGATTCGCTTCGGGTGGCAACACCCATGTCGGATAAGTACTTGTCTAATCTCATATACATTCCAAATCTATATAATTAAAACTAGAATTAATAAATAGAAAGCCACCCACTGACCGTACTGCTATTCGATTCCGAGAATAAAAAATCTCAATTCCGGAGCCAGCTTGTCACTGTGAATTACGTAGCTTCCGTGGTCTTCTCCGTGAATAATGGCAAGGGTACTTCCCTCAATTACTTTATTCATATGATCAAACTCTTTGGGAGAAACCAGATCTTTTTGTCCGCCAAACATAAGCACCGGACAGTGAATAGAGGCTAACTCTTTATCCGTAATGTGAGGCTCCAAAAGCATCATCTCGGTCAATGGATTTTTAGTATTCTTAAACTCTCTTTTAATTTCTCTCCTGCAATGAAATGTCAGAGCATCCGGAGTTGTATTGGCTCCGGCAGTGATGATATGAGAAAAAGTTCCCGGTGACATAATCTCAGCCAACAGTGCCACAATTCCTCCGTCAGAAAATCCAAACACCGCCACATCTTTTAAGGAAAGAGCTTCAATCAGATTTAACACATCCTGTGCCATATCCTTGTAGTGATACTCATTTGGTGTGGCAGATAACCCCTGTCCCCTGGAATCCGGAGCATAGATGTCAAAATCCTTTTCCAACGCCTCACACAGTTCCTCAAAAATCGTATGATCTTCTCCGTTTCCATGCAACAGAATCAACGTTTTTTCTCCGTTGCCCATATGTTCATAATATATAACCTGCGAATTTAACTGAATATACATATTGGTATTCTAACATATTTTAAAAGTGGAAAAAATGATTCTTTTTTATTTACGCCACAAGTGTTACAATATAACCGTCGGAATAACGCAATTTCGACACTTAAAGGGTGAAAAAAATTTAATAATGAGGGGGACTCAAAAAATGAAATTCAGACCTGGACAGACCATTCGGATTGGATTCGCATTCCTTTCCATTTGCGCCTTTTGGCAGATGTACAACAACATCGTGCCGCTTATCTTAACCAATACCTTCCATATGAACGAAACCATCAGCGGTGTGATTATGGCAGCGGACAACGTATTGGGACTTTTCTTACTACCGATTTTCGGTGCAATTTCCGATAAGTGCAAAAGCCCTTTGGGCCGTAGAAAGCCGTTTATTCTTTTCGGAACCGTTGCGGCAGTGATTCTAATGATTTTAATTCCAATGATTGATAACAGCTATTTTGCAAATCCTTCCACAGGAAAGCTGGTTTTATTTGTTGCGGTTTTGGGATGCCTTTTGGTAGCTATGGGTACTTACAGAAGCCCGGCGGTTGCTTTGATGCCGGACTTGACCCCGAAGCAGTACAGAAGCCGCGGTAATGCCATTATCAATTTAATGGGTGCCGTTGGCGGTATTTTATATCTTGCTCTTGCCGCAGTTTTGTATTCTTCAAAGAAAACCGCAGGATTAGAACATGTAAACTATTTGCTAATCTTTATGGTTGTTGCGGGAATCATGATTTTTGCATTGATTATGGTAATGATGACCGTAAATGAGAAGAAGCTTATGGTTGAGATGGAAGCTTATGAGGCTGCTCATCCTGAGGAAAATCTTGCGGTTGATGATGGCAGCGGAAATGAGGAACTTCCAAAAGAAGTCAAGAGAAGTTTGCTTTTCTTACTTTTCTCCATTGCTCTTTGGTTTATTTCCTACAACGCTGTGGAAACCTGGTTTACCACATACGCAAATGTTAAGTGGAACATGTCCTTGGGTGAAGCGTCTAAGTGTTTGCTGATTGCCAACGGCGGTGCGATTTTATCTTATATTCCTGTTGGTTTTATCGCAGCAAAAATCGGACGTAAAAAATCCATCCTTGGCGGTATCGTGATTATGGCCACCTGCTATTTAATCGGATTGTTCTATACCTTTGGAAATGATCAGTTTGCAACCTGGTTGTATATCCTGTTTGCCTGCATCGGTTTGGCATGGGCAGCCATCAACGTAAATTCACTTCCTATGGTTCTTGAAATGTGTAAGGGCAGCGATGTGGGAAGATTTACCGGTTACTATTACACCTTTAGTATGACTGCACAGATCGTAACCCCTATTGTTTGCGGCTGGTTATTACACAATGTGGGATATGGAATCTTCTTTATCTATGCGGCAGTATTCATGATTTTAGCCTTTATTACCATGAACTTTGTAATGCATGGAGATAACAAAGAAGGAAAAACAGGCTTGGAAGCCTTTGATTTTGATGATTAATTGATTTTGGAGGAAGACAAATGTTAGTTTTGGCACATCGCGGAGCCAGTGGATATGCTCCGGAAAATACCATGCCGGCTTTTAAAAAAGCCATTGAAATGGGAGCCGACGGATTTGAGTTGGACGTTCAGATGACAAAAGACGGAGAAATCGTGGTCATTCATGATGAAACCATCGACCGTACCTCCGACGGAAAAGGCTGGGTAAAGGATTATACTTTTGAGGAACTTCGTAAGTTTAACTATAACCGTACCCATCCGGAGTATGAGCATGCGGATATTCCTACCATGCGAGAAGTTTTTGAACTGGTAAAACCCACCAATCTGGTGATTAATATCGAGATTAAAACCGGTGTGGTGTTCTATCCTATAGAGGAAAAACTCCTTGCACTTACCAAGGAATTCGGTATGGAGGACAGAGTGTTTTATTCCTCCTTTAATCATTACACCGTTAAAAAGATTCATGAGCTGGATCCGAATACGGTGGTTGGTTTCCTTTACGGAGACGGCCCCATCGATATGCCGGAGTACGGAGCAAAGCATGGAGTAAATGCGTTGCATCCCGCACTTTACAATCTTCAGTATCCGGGATTTGTGGAAGAGTGCAAAAAGAAGGGCTTAAAGCTTCATGTTTGGACCGTCAATGAAGAAAAGTACGTAAAAATGTGTATGGAGGCTCAGACGGATTCTGTTATTACCAATTATCCGGATATGGCACTGCGTGTACTTGGGAGATAGTTTATGATCAGAGATTACAAAGAAAAAAATTTTCTTATTGGTGACAATGATTATGAAGAACGAATGAAGGCAGAAGTAATCCCTTTCCTCACCAGAATCGATCAGGGTGAGTTTCGGGGATACGAGGAGAAGCCCATTCATTATTACTATGCGTTAAACGAGGACGAAAGGGCCACCATCGTAATTTCCCACGGATTTTCCGAACACTTCCCAAAGTATCACGAGATGTTTTACTACTTTTATCAGGCAGGTTATTCGGTGTTTTATATCGAGCATCGTGGACACGGACTTTCCTACCGGGAGATCGATGATCTGAACAAGGTACATATTCTTCGATTTCAATCTTACGTGGATGATTTCAAAATCTTTGTGGATGAGGTGGTAAAAAAGAAATCCCGTACCGGAAAAATCTTTTTGTACTCTCATTCTATGGGAGGATGCATTGCAAGCCTTTATTTGGAACAGAATCCCAACGGGGTTCAGGCGGCAGTACTTTCCACGCCCATGCTTCAGTTGAATTTTCGCGGGAAATCCCCGGTAATGGTAAAAATGCTTACTTTGTGGTCAAAGATTGCAGGGTGGGATGAGAAATATCTTCCGGGACAGCATGGATTTGACGGTATCAATACCTATCCCAATTGCTCTGCCCAATCACAGAAAAGACATGCCTATTTGTTTGAGGAAAAGGGTAAAAACAAAGATTATCAAATGAACGGCGGAACCTATAAATGGTGCAGGGAGTCTTTTAAGGGAATGGATGAAGCCATTAAAAATGCGGGAAATATTATTGTTCCCTGCGTGTTGTTCCAGGCGGGACTTGATACCATGGTGGAACCCGGCGGCCAAAACAAGTTTTTGGCAAACAATCCCAATATTGAAAAAAGGGTGTATCCGGATTCCAAGCATGAGATTTTTAATGCCAATGATGGGGACCGCAAGCGCTATTATGAAGAAGTACTAGATTTTTATGCGTCAAATCTTTAATTTTGTTGAAATTTTAAAAAATTGAAAAATACTATGGAAAAGGCACGTTTTTCGTGCCTTTTTTCTTGCCCTTGAAGGGGAAATATGCTAGTCTAAATCGTGGATTAAAATAATGTGGAGGTGGTGGAGATGAATGAACGTAAAGACTTTTATCTTAGTCTTGCCACTCTTGTAAGCGCCACATTATCCTACGTCTTTATTTGCAGATTGTATATCGGGATTCCTTTGGCAGTCATCTCCGTGATTTTATTCTTTTATCACAGAAAACAGTTTGAACCGAACCGTATAGCTACCTTTGGAGGAATTTTGGGTGCCGTAAACATTGGCATGATGGTTTTATTTGCCCTTGCCTTTGGTATTTTTTTCGGAACCCTGCGAATGAGCGGCAGCATCGATTGGAACGAAGTGCTGCAATCCATTGATTTTTATTAGAAAGCGAGAGTAATTATGGGTGATTATTACGAAAACCCCTATGGCGGAACCTCTGAAAACCCCTATGGTGGTGGTGAGAATCCCGGCAATGGATTCGGTATTGCCGCTTTGGTTTTGGGTATAGTATCCATGGTATTTTTCTGCAGTTGTCTTACCTATATTACGGCGCCACTTGCCATTATATTCGGTATCGTACAGCTGATTCGGTCAAAGAAGGGAAAGGGACTTGCCATTGCGGGACTGATTACCGGTTTGATTTCTTTGGTTGCATGTGTGGTTTTTTGGGTGATCCTTACGGGAAATACCGCATTGTCAGATTCTATTCTCAATGAATACGGCGACTATGATTTTGAAGATCCGGATTCTATAGAGCAGTTTATCGAGGATTACGGCAATAACTTCGGTGGCAGCATAGAGGATGACTACGATGATTTTGAGGATGATAAATGGTTTATTGATGAAGGCGGCTATAAGCCTTTGTAAATGATTTTGTAAAAATAGGGCAAAGGCCCTGTCAGAAATAAAGATTAGAAGGGATTATTAGAAAAACGATGTACAAAAAAGTTGACACGAATTTAAATTTCGTAGACAGAGAGAAAGCAATTGAGAAGTTCTGGGAGGAAAATGATATTTTCCAAAAGTCCATGGACTCCCGTAAAGAAGGAGAAACCTATACATTTTACGATGGCCCGCCAACCGCAAACGGAAAGCCGCATATCGGCCATGTACTTACCCGTGTAATTAAAGATATGATTCCGAGATACCAGACCATGAAGGGCAAATACGTTCCCCGTAAAGCAGGCTGGGATACTCACGGACTTCCGGTAGAGCTTGAAGTGGAAAAACTTCTTGGCTTAAACGGAAAAGAGCAGATTGAAGAGTACGGAATGGAGCCTTTCATCGATAAGTGTAAGGAATCCGTTTGGAAATATAAGGGCATGTGGGAAGACTTCTCCGGAACCGTTGGTTTCTGGGCTGATATGAATGACCCATACGTTACCTATGATGATAACTTTATCGAGTCCGAGTGGTGGGCGTTAAAAGAAATCTGGAACAAAAAGCTTTTATATAAGGGCTTTAAAGTAGTTCCGTACTGCCCACGTTGCGGTACTCCTCTTTCTTCTCAGGAAGTAGCACAGGGATATAAGACCATTAAAGAGCGTTCCGCTATCGTTCGTTTTAAAGTAAAAGACGAAGATGCATACTTCTTGGCATGGACCACCACACCTTGGACCTTACCTTCCAACGTGGCACTTTGTGTGAACCCACATGAGACTTACGTAAAGGTGAAAGCCATTGACGGATATACCTATTATTTGGCAAAGGCTTTGGCTGACAGCGTTCTTTCTTCTCTTTCCGAAAACGAGGGAGAAAAGACCTACGAAGTATTGGAATCCTACAAGGGTAAGGATTTGGAATATAAAGAATTCGAGCCGCTTTACGAATGTGCACACGTTCGTGCAGAAAAGCAGCACAAGAAGGGATTCTTTGTTACCTGTGATGAATACGTAACCATGACCGATGGTACCGGTATTGTACATATCGCTCCGGCCTTCGGTGAGGACGATGCAAACGTTGGTAGAAACTACGACCTTCCTTTTGTACAGATGGTAAACGAAAAGGGTGAGATGCTTGACGAGACCCCATTTGGCGGTATGCGTGCAAAGCCGACCCAGGCAGAGATGGATAAGGGCGTAAAGAGTGCCGATCCGGAAGTGTTGGTAGAGCTTGACAAGCGTGGACTTCTTTTTGCGGCTCCAAAGTTTGAGCATGATTATCCACACTGCTGGAGATGCGATACTCCGCTTATCTACTATGCTCGTGAATCTTGGTTTATCAAGATGACCGAAGTAAAGGATGATTTGATTAAGAATAATAACACCGTTAACTGGATTCCGGAATCCATCGGAAAAGGCCGTTTCGGTGATTGGTTGGAAAATATTCAGGATTGGGGTATTTCCCGTAACCGTTATTGGGGAACACCGCTTAATATCTGGGAATGCGAAGACTGCGGACATAGAGAAGCCATCGGCAGCCGTGCGGAATTGGCAGAGCGCAGCGGAAATCCTGAAAATGCTAAGGTGGAACTTCATCGTCCATACATCGACGAAGTTACCTTTGTTTGTCCGGACTGCGGAAAGACCATGAAGCGCGTTCCGGAAGTAATTGACTGCTGGTTCGACAGCGGTGCAATGCCATTTGCACAGCATCATTATCCCTTTGAGAATAAGGACTTATTTGAGCAGCAGTTCCCTGCAAAGTTTATTTCCGAGGCAGTGGATCAGACCCGTGGTTGGTTCTATTCTTTGATGGCTGAGTCTACTTTGTTATTCAATAAAGCTCCGTATGAGAACGTTATTGTATTAGGACACGTTCAGGATGAGAACGGACAGAAGATGTCTAAGTCTAAGGGAAATGCGGTAGATCCGTTTGAAGCTCTTGAGACTTATGGCGCAGATGCTATCCGCTGGTACTTCTATATCAATTCAGCTCCTTGGCTTCCGAACCGTTTCCACGGTAAGGCAGTTCAGGAAGGACAAAGAAAGTTCATGGGAACTTTATGGAACACCTATGCATTCTTTATCCTTTATGCAAACATTGATGAGTTTGACGCTACAAAATACAGCTTGGATTACGATAAACTTTCCGTTATGGATAAATGGGCGCTTTCCAGACTGTACTCTACCGTTAAGGAAGTGGATAACCGTCTTGGAAATTACCAGATTCCGGAAGCAGCAAGAGCATTGGATTCCTTTGTGGATGATTTGTCCAACTGGTATGTTCGCCGCAGCCGTGACCGTTTCTGGGCTAAGGGCATGGAGCAGGATAAGATCAATGCTTACATGACACTTTATACTTGCCTTGTTACCATTTCAAAGGCAGCAGCTCCGATGATTCCGTTTATGACTGAAGAGATTTATCAGAACATGGTTCGCTCATTGGATGCAAACGCACCGGAGTCCATCCATCTTTGCGACTTCCCTGAAGTGAAGGAAGAATGGATTGATGCGGATCTTGAGGAGAACATGAAAGAACTTCTTAAGATTGTTGTATTCGGACGTGCTTGCCGAAACACCGCAAACATCAAGAACCGTCAGCCGATTGGAAATATGTTTATCAAGGCAGAAAAGGCATTGCCGGAGTATTTTGTTGAAATCATTGAGGACGAGCTTAACGTAAAACACGCAGAGTTTTCCGATGATGTATCTCAGGCAACCACCTATTCCTTTAAACCGCAGCTTCGTACGGTAGGTCCGAAGTACGGTAAGTTCTTAAAGGGCATTCAGGAAGGCCTTGCAGCATTAGACGGAAATAAGGCTTATGCTCAGCTTAAGTCCGAAGGCGCAATTACTTTGCCGGAGGTGGATGCATCCATCCGATTGGAAGAGGAAGATTTACTTATTACTCAGGAGTCTCAGGAAGGATTTATTTCCGACGGAGATAATGAGGTTACCGTTGTTTTGGATACCAACTTAACGGAAGAGCTTTTGGAAGAAGGTATGGTTCGTGAAATCATCTCCAAGGTTCAGACCATGAGAAAAGAAGCTGACTTTGAAGTGATGGACAAGATCAGCGTTGGTTATAACGGAACAGAAAAAGCAGAAGGTATTTTTGCAAAGCACGCAGAAGAAATTGCCGGGGAAGTTATGGCAGATTCTGTGACAAAGGGAAATGTTGGCGGATACGAAAAAACTTGGAATATCAACGGTGAGGAAGTAACCCTTTCTGTTTCCAAGAATTAATCCATAGAAAAATAAAAGTGGGGAGCGTGATAATATGAAAGCAAGTCATGAAGTTACCGACAAAGACTATATCAAAGGAGAATTAAGAGATAACGTACGTCGTCATTATCGAAAAGATTTGGATGAGGCTTCTTATCAGGAAGTGTATCAGGCCATTTCCTTAATCGTAAAAGACTTCGTTATTGATGATTGGCTAAAGACTCAGAAAGTCATGGACGAAAAGGACCCGAAGATTGTTTACTACATGTCCATGGAGTTTTTGATCGGTCGTTTGTTGGGAAACAACATGATCAACCTAAAGTCTTATGAAGTCTTTAAGGACGTTTTGGAGGACTTGGGATTTGATCTGGCAAATGTAGAGGACGAAGAGCCGGATCCTGCACTTGGAAACGGTGGCTTGGGAAGACTGGCAGCCTGCTTTTTGGATTCCCTTTCCACATTAGGCTATGCCGCATACGGCTGCGGTATTCGTTATCGTTACGGTATGTTTAAGCAAAGAATCGTGGACGGATGCCAGAAGGAAGTGCCGGATGATTGGCTAAAGGACGGCTATCCATTTGAAGTTAAGCGTCCGGAGTACCAGTATGAGATTAAGTTCGGCGGATATGTGACTTCCGAGGCAAAGCCGGACGGACATATTGAATTTACCCATAGGGATTACAATTCCGTATTGGCAGTGCCTTATGATATGCCGGTAGTGGGATATGGCAACCACGTAGTAAACTCCCTTATGATTTGGGATGCGGTTCCGAAGCAGGTATTTTCTTTGGAAAGCTTTGACAAGGGAGATTATCAGAAAGCGGTAGAGGAAGAAAACCTTGCCCGAAGCCTTGTGGAGGTTTTGTATCCAAATGATAATCACGTTTCCGGTAAGGAACTTCGCTTAAAGCAGCAGTATTTCTTTGTTTCCGCTTCTTTGCAGAGAGCCATTGATAAGTTCTTAAAGAAACATGATGATTTGCATGATCTTCCGAAAAAAGTGGTATTCCAGATGAATGATACCCATCCGACCCTTACGGTTGCGGAACTTATGCGAATCTTGATGGATGAATACAAGCTTGGCTGGGATGATGCTTGGGAGATTACCACCCACTGTGTGGCATATACCAACCATACCATTATGGCGGAAGCTTTGGAGAAGTGGCCCATTGAGATTTTCTCACGCTTACTTCCCCGTATTTATAACATTGTGGAAGAGATTAACCGTCGCTTCTGCTTAGAGATTGAGAAGAAGTTCCCGGGAGATCAGGACAAGAAGAACCGTATGGCTATCATCTGTGACGGCCAGGTTAAGATGGCGCATCTTGCCATTGCTGCAGGATTTTCCGTAAACGGTGTGGCTGCACTTCATACGGAAATCTTGAAAAAGCAGTCTTTAAAAGACTTCTACGATATGTATCCGGAGAAGTTTAACAATAAGACAAACGGTATTACCCAGAGACGATTCCTCTTACACGGCAATCCGCTTTTGGCAGATTGGGTAACGGATCGCATCGGACCGGAATGGATTACGGATTTGTCCAAGATGAAAAAACTCGCTGTTTATGCGGAAGATAAGAAAGCACAGCAGGAGTTTATGAACATCAAGTACAAGAACAAAGTTCGTTTGGCTGAGTACATCAAGAAACATAACGGTATTGAAGTGGATCCCCGTTCCATCTTTGATGTTCAGGTAAAGAGACTTCACGAGTACAAGCGTCAGCTTTTAAATATTTTGCATGTCATGTATTTGTACAACGAAATGAAGGATCATCCGGAGAGAGATTACTATCCGCGAACCTTTATCTTCGGCGCCAAAGCGGCAGCAGGATACGAGATAGCAAAGCTTACCATTAAGTTAATTAACAACGTGGCGGAAGTTATCAATAACGATCCGTCTATCAAGGGTAAGATTAAGGTAGTCTTCATCGAGGATTATCGTGTATCCAATGCAGAGTGGATTTTTGCCGCAGCAGATGTATCCGAGCAGATTTCTACGGCTTCTAAGGAAGCATCCGGAACCGGTAACATGAAGTTTATGTTAAACGGTGCGGTTACCATTGGTACCATGGATGGTGCAAATGTGGAGATGGTACAGGAGATGGGCGAGGAAAATGCCTTTATCTTCGGTATGAGTGCAGACGAAGTTATCGCTCATGAACAGAATCGTGACTACGACCCCATGGGTATTTTCAATAACGATCAGGATATCAGAAGAGTATTGATGCAGTTGATCAACGGATTCTACTCACCAAACGATCCGGAACTGTTTAGACCTTTGTATAACTCATTGTTGAATACTCAGTCAACTCAGTATGCAGATACTTATTTCAACCTTTTGGACTTCCGCTCTTATGCACAGACCCGTGAAAAGATTGAAGAAGCATACAAGGACGAGGCTCATTGGGCAAAGATGGCCATTATGAATGTGGCTTCCGTAGGAAAGTTCTCATCCGACCGTACCATCCAGGAATATGTGGATGATATCTGGAAACTGGATAAGATTGTAGTGAAATAAATAGACTGCGCCTCGCAATTTGCGGGGCGCTTTTTTGTTTTGCTTTCTAAATTCTGCATTGGCGTGTTTTGTTTAGTGTTTTATACCCAGGAAAGCAGGAGTAAAGAGGGGATACTTGATAATTGTGGGTATAGGTAGGAAAGAATACTGTTTTTATACCCATAAAAAATAGCAAGAAAAGAAGTTTTATTTGATTAATGGGTATAGAGAAGAGAAAACTCCAAATTTTTACCCACGAAAAAGAGTATGAAGAGGAATTAGATCAGAGTTGTGGGTATAAATTGGAAAAGACGTTAGATTTATACCCATAGATTAAAGGGAAAATGAAGCAGACAGGAGGCGAAAGCACAATGGAAATAAAACTATTAGAAAAAATGAATAAAAACTAGGTATAAGAATTGGATAAATCGTAAATAGATTTGCATTCTGGTATATGGTAGATTTTTGAATACAGTTCCGAACGAGAATCGTACTCGTTCTCATCCTTTCTGCAGGAAGAGACAAAGACAGAAAGGGAAAGGTATGAACAATAATATGTTATCCGTTTCGGCGGAATTAAGTCGAATCGAAAAGGAAATCACCACGTTACAAAAGAAATGTAAAAAGCTCCCGGAGGGAGTCTTTTATAGTGCCAAAAATGGAAAGTATACAAAATGGTATATTCATGAAAAAGGTGTCACGAGGTTTGTGCCGAAAAGTAATCAAAACATCGCACAGGGGACTTTGCTACGGGAATTATTCGAAACAAAGATTAAGGAATTAGAACTAGAAAGAAGTTTATTGAAAAAATATGTTAAAAAAATGGAAATCATAGAGAAAAGAACGCTTCGGTTTTATGGGGAAAACCCGGATTATCGCAAACTCTTAGGAACTGCTTTGGCACCAATGGAAAAGGAACTTCAAGAGTGGATGAATGCTGAATTTGAGGGGAATCCTTATAAAAATGAGCAAAAAGTGTTTGAAACGAATGATGGACATTTCGTTCGCTCAAAATCGGAAGTAATGATTTGTTCTGCTTTGACGGAAAAAGGTCTTCCGTATCGCTATGAGTGCCCACTTGAACTTGCGGATGGAATTGTGTATCCGGATTTTACTGTTATGCATCCAAAATCAAGAAAACTATACTATTGGGAACATGCCGGGATGCTGGATAATATCGATTATTTGGATCATCATCTTCAAAAAGAAAGAAGGTATATTAGGTCGGGAATATATCCGGATGTAAATTTGATTATTACACACGAGACAAAAGATCATCCATTAACACCGCGTAGGATAGCACAAGTGATTGATGAGTATTTTCTGTGAGTAGGATTTATACACACAAGTAAAGCCGAATGGTATATGAGTAAAATTTATCTCTTCCAATCGTCAGCTTCAAAGTGCTGGGTGTTCATCCAATCTACCACTGCCTGCAGACCCTCTTCGGAAAAAGGTTCCTTATGGGTAATCTTCTTTTCGTCGGCAGTCTTTTCAAAACTGTAGGGCTCCGGCCAAACCGTCGCAAAAAAGTAAGGGTCTTCCACCGGTGTCTCCGGTGCATCCTCAGGCGGCTTTGGTGTCACCTTTTCTACACGAAATCTGAGATTTCTCTCTGCGTCGCTCCCTGAAAAATGTTCTTTATTGTAAAAGGCCAGTGCCAGTAATCGCTTTCGTTCTATCACGTTTTAAGTCCTCCTGTTTCGTTAATGTTTTAATATTCTATTATTCTATTACTCTAATATTCTATGTGTCATATTCTTTAATATGTATGATTTCGTTTTCTTTATCCAGAATGCTCTTTTCCGTGGTCTCGTCAATCTCGTCCTCCAATCCGGTCAAGGCTTTGAAGGGGGCAAACTGTGCTGCCCGCATAACCGCATCCATCCTGGGGTGCACCTTTGATGTGGGATGCTCCATATTTATAATATCATCATATTTATGGGTAGCTTCCATATGTAAACTCCTGATTGCTGCATGTTCTTCTTTTATTATATTCATAATCAAAAAAAAAGAAACCGCAAAGTGAACAAAAGTTCGATTTTGTGTTATAATGACAAAAAAGGAGGTCTCATGGAAAAAACATATATCGCCATTGATTTAAAATCTTTCTATGCCTCCGTCGAATGTCACGAAAGGGATTTGGATCCACTGACGACGCGATTAGTGGTTGCAGATCCTACCCGTACCGGCAAGACCATCTGTCTTGCTGTTTCTCCAGAATTAAAGAAATACGGTATTCCCGGGCGCCCAAGGCTTTTTGAAGTGGAGCAAAAGGCAAAGCAATTTCATATCGACTATATCGTTGCGCCTCCGCGAATGAAGCTTTACATGGAATACAGCACCAAAATTTTCGGGATTTATCTTCGTTATATTGCACCGGAAGACATGCATGTTTACTCGGTAGACGAGTGTTTTATGGATGTTACAGCTTATTTGAATACCTATAAAATGACTGCGGAAGAGCTGACGCGGAAAATGATCAACGAAGTGCTTGTGGAGACCGGTATTACCGCTACCGCAGGCATCGGCACCAACATGTATCTTTGCAAAATTGCCATGGATATCGTGGCGAAGCATATGGAAGCGGATGAAAACGGGGTACGCATCGCATTTTTAGACGAGATGAGTTATCGCAGACTCCTTTGGAATCACAGACCATTAACGGATTTCTGGCGCGTGGGAAACGGCTATGCAAAAAAGCTGGAAAAGCACGGCATGTACACTATGGGGGATGTGGCCCGATGCTCCGTTGGCAAGCCGAATGAATATTATAATGAGGAACTCTTATATAAGCTTTTTGGGGTAAATGCAGAACTTTTGATTGATCACGCCTGGGGCTGGGAGCCTACCACCATTGATTTGATTCAGTCCTATCGACCGGAGAATAATTCTCTTGGTCACGGACAGGTGCTAAAGGAGCCCTACACCAATGAGAAAGCCAGAATTATCGTAAAGGAAATGGCGGAAGGTTTGGCGTTAGAACTGGTAGAAAAGCGTCTTGTTACAAACCAGTTGGTACTTACCATCGGCTATGATGTGGAGAATCTTTTGGATTCAAAGCGTCGAAGCGCTTATCACGGCGAGGTTACCATTGACCGGTATGGCAGGGAAGTGCCAAAGCATGCCCATGGCACGGAGAATCTGAATGACTACACTTCTTCCTCTTCCCTTATTATCGATGCTGCGGTTGCATTGTTTGATCGGTTGACGGATCCCACACTTTTAATTCGAAGAGTCACCGTGACATCAAACAATGTGCTTACGGAAAGGGCGGCGAAGAAAAAACTGGAATCCTGCGGTCGTCAGATGACCATTTTTGACGAATGTTTTACGGCAACCGGTTCCGAATCAAAGGACAAAGCCACAGATGAAGAAGAATCTGAAGTGTTTTCCCGTAAAACTGCCATAAAGGATCCCACCGAGAAGGAACGGGCTCTTCAGGAAGCCATGCTTTCCATTAAGTCAAAATACGGAAAGAATGCCATTCTTCGAGGCACCAGTTTCGAAGAAGGTGCCACCACCATAGAACGGAACGCTCAAATCGGTGGACATAAAGCATAGAATACAGGGCGTCTTCTTTACAAAAAAAGGAAAGTCCTATAGAATAGCAACGAAATAAATTAATCATTAGGTGCCGGGGATAGTGCCCCCCCGGATAATAGGGAATCGGGTGTAAGTCCCGAGCGAACTCGTCACCGTAAAGTGCAAGAGTTGTCTCGTCATATGCCACTGATGTTTCCATCGGGAAGGCGACAAAGACAAGCATGAAGCCGGGAGACCTGCCTGATGAAGTGCAATAGTCACGAGTTCTTGACTGCACAAGAAGGAGGAAAACATGAACAAAAAAATACTTATCGGAATCGTAGCACTTGTTGTTTTGGTTTTAGGCGGCTTAGGTCTTTACTCAACGTTTGGACCGAGAACCACAGAAGGTTCCAAATCCTACACGTTAACGGTTGTGGCTGAAGACGGAACAGAGACCTCTTACGAAGGAACCACCGATGCAGAGGTGCTTCATGATTTAATGGATGAAGTTGCCGCAAACAATGACTTTACATACGAAGGTAGCGACAGCGATTATGGTTTCTTTGTAGAAGCTGTAAACGGTGAAACCGCAGATTCCGCTGCAGGTGCTTACTGGGCAATTTATGTAAACGACGAGTACGGCCAGTATGGTGTGGATGAGCAGCCGGTTGCCGATGGCGATAACTTCAAATTTGCATACGAAGTATTTGTTGCAGAATAAGAGATATTCTTATGAATGAAAAAGCACGGAAAAAATGGAGTGCTTACGATGTAGCCAGCATGGGAATCATGCTGGCTATTATTGAAGTAAGTAAGCACGCCTTGGATTTTTTGCCTAACATTGAGTTGGTGAGTTTTTTGTTTATCATGTTCTCACTGATGTTTGGCTGGCGGGTGCTGGCACTGACTTGGGCGTTTACGGCGATTGAAGCCTTCTATTTTGGCGCGGGAGTTTGGGTGATTACCTATTGCTATGTGTGGCCGCTGTTGGTAATCGTCGTACTTTTAACCAAAAAACTGGGAAAACAAAACCCATGGTTTTACGCCATATTATCGGGAGCTTACGGGCTGTTCTTTGGTTTCCTTTGCTCCATATATACCCTGGTCATCGGAGGCTTTGCTATGCAGTTTAGCTGGTGGGTGGCGGGAATTCCCTATGATATCGTTCATGGAATCGGGAATTTTTTTATTTGCCTGTTTTTGTTTAAACCCACCCTTGTAATACTAAAAAAAGTTGTTCCCTTAGACAAACAACATATTTGAAAGCCCGGCATATAACCGGGCTTTTTTGCATTATGGAAAGTACGAAATATTGGACAAAATTTGTTTCCTGCCACCATATGTGGTATAATGCGTCTAGTTGAAAAGTAACCGATTACGAGGGGTTAGCAAAATGAAGAAAAGAATAAAAGCGTTATTGGCTCTTGCATTGGCATCAGTTATGGTGTTTTCCTTTTCTCCCGACTCTTTTGCGGAGAAGTATGAGGAAGAAGTTGAACCACCGAGAGAGTTGGATATGGAAGCCACTGATTGGATGGGAGAACTTTCGGATGATGTTTATCTTTCGTCTGTTACAATTCCGGGAACGCATGACAGTGCTACGGCTCACATTTTTCCGAGTTTCTTTTTGCAGTGCCAGAGTAAAGAGTTTAAAGAACAATTAGAGGCAGGCTATCGTTATTTGGATATTCGTTTGGCCTTGGATGAGACTGACGAGGGAACCAAATTGAAATTCATTCATGCCTTTGGTACCTGCAAGAAACAGGCCAGCTTTTTAAATCTGTTTGGAGATACTTTGTATTTGGAGGATTGCCTGGAGGATGTATATGCATTCTTGGATGAGCATCCGGATGAGACCGTGATTTTTTGCGTGAAAGCGGAAAATGGGGATGACGACGTGTCTGTGTTTGAAAGTGAATTTTTCAAAGTGTTGGATCGGAATCCTGCCAAGTGGTACACCAAAAATGAGATCCCCACATTGGGAGACGTTCGCGGAAAAATTGTTTTGGCCACTCGATTCAAAGATGTTAATAACGAGGGTGAAAACAGAACCGGACTTCATTTTTCCTGGTCCGAGCAAAACAATACGGAAGCGGTTGCGGACACCCAGGAAGTCACCATGATAAGTGAAGGCAACCAGCTTTGGGTACAGGACCGTTATAAGTACAGCACGGAAATGAAGTGGGAAGCAGTAAAAGAAACCTTTGAAAATTGCCAGGCATCCGATGAAGTGTTTTCACTAAACTTCCTTTCCACATCCGGAGACGGAAAGGCGGGACATCCGAAAAAGTATGCCCGTATTATTAATGATAATCTGCTGAAGTATGAGTTAAATCCACAGACCTGCTATGGGGTTGTGATTTTGGATTTTGCAAAAGAAAAGTACGCACGACATATTTTCAGTGCGAATTTTAAATAGAAAAGGGTGAGTATTGATATGGAACTTATGATGCAATTTTTTGATGCCGATACCTTGGAGGAAAAGTTAAGCATTATTCAAAAAATGGAGGTGCTGGAAGAAATCGACGATCACGTGATTGACAATCTTGCAGCGTCTATGGATGTGGTAATTGATGATGGCGAGATTCATAAACGAACCGACGACCTAAAGAACTGCCTGCGCATGCGGATGAAATACGAGACAGCACGTTTTAGATAGGGCTTATACTTCAGCTATTTCAGCACGACTCATGTTTGAGTTGTGATAGCGGGGGTCGAAGGTGACTTCGGTATCGAACCATACCGGAGGTACAAAGGAGTCAGCTTCTTCTTTGGAAGAAAACTCCACCTCGGCTAACAGGAGTCCTTCGTATTTTCCGTGGAATTCGTCTAATTCACAAATTAAATGATTGTCTAAAGGAATCAGATGGCGACGTTTTTTTATGACGATGCCGTCTGATTTTTTTATTAAATGATTATAAGATTCTTTGGTCAAAGGCAGGTTGTATTCTTCACGAATAAGCATGCCGCTTCCTTTATAAGTAAGATAATAATTATCGTCTTCTTTTCGCACGCGTACCACGGGTTCGATACTTAAGTAGCCCTGTTCCAAATCATGATAATCGTAATCGGAAATATTTCCCGGAACGTCCTTTAAGGATTGGATTAAAAACTTTTTTTCTATTTCCATAAAAAACCTCGTGTAATATAATGAAATAGGTGTTTATTTTGAAAGTGAAACCATATTTATAGTATCAAATATTGGAGGGATTGAAAATGGCAAAACTGTTGATTTGCATGGCTGACGGATGTGAAGAAATTGAGGCACTGACCGTAGTGGATTTGGCCAGACGTGCGGGTCTTGAAATTCATATGGCCTCTATTTCCGGAAAGCCTGAAATTGCAGGGGCACACGGAATCAAAATCGGTGCGGATGCAGATCTTGGAAAGGTAAATCCAAAGGACTATGATGGCGTGATTCTTCCGGGAGGAATGCCGGGGACGAATCACCTGCGGGAAGATGCCAGGGTCATTGAAATCGTAAAGACCTTTGCAAAGGAAAACAAACTGGTATCTGCCATTTGTGCGGCTCCCACGGTCCTTGGCTACGCCGGCGTACTGCAGGGCAAAAACGCCTGCTGCTATCCGGGCATGGAAGACGGCCTTACAAGCGCAAAGGCTAACACAAAAGAAGTAAACGTAGACGGAAACATCATTACATCCCGCGGACTTGGAACAGCGATTCCTTTTGCACTTGCGATTATTTCTTACTTCCTAGGGGAAGAAAAAGCTACGCAGATTTCCGATAGTGTTGTATACCAACTCTAAACATAAAAGTGAATAAAAATCCGGTTATCCACAGCCGTTTCATTTGTTGAAACTCGCTGTGGATTGTGCTATAATAACTCGCAGTGCTTACACAAAAGTTAGGAAGGAAGATATTAAAAAATGAGTGTAAAAGTAGAAAATTTAGACAATAATATGGCAAAGCTTACTATTGAAGTAGAGGCTGACCGTTTAGTTGAAGCTACAAAGAAAGCTTATAATCGCCAGAAAAACAGCATCTCCATCCCGGGATTCAGAAAGGGTAAAGTACCTCAGCAGATGGTTGAGAAAATGTACGGACCAGAAATCTTCTTTGATGAAGCTGCAAATATTTTGATTCAGGAAGAGTATCCGAAGGCTTATGATGAGTGCGGTTTGGATATTGTTTCTCAGCCGGAAGTAGAAGTAGTTCAGATTGAAAAGGGTAAGCCTTTCATCTTTACTGCTGAAGTTGCTTTAAAGCCGGAAGTTAAGCTTGGAAAATATAACGGAATTACCGTGACTCGTCAGGACATCACTGTTACTGATGAAGAAGTTGAGAATGAAATCAAGTCTCAGCTTTCCAGAAATGCTCGTTCCATTGACGTAACCGATCGTGCTGCTCAGATGGGTGATAC
>JAEEGL011108807.1_pt1 | contig 66534 bp, 47 predicted proteins | sample 9134231 | NCBI WGS metagenome assembly JAEEGL01 (sample SAMN16246548, study PRJNA631951) | gut metagenome | biome: gut microbiome; feature: rumen; material: fiber-attached | host: Bos | place: Iran: Karaj | collected 2018-10
AAATAGGGCTTCCGCCCTATCCTACGATATTTCGCCCTTTCAGGGCTATCAAAATGGTCAATAATCAATGGTCAATGGTAAATAGTAAATCGTCAAATCGTAAATAGACAGGCTCCTCCACCATATAACAAGCGTTCTTTGCGTTACCGCGAAAATCGGCAGCGCCTCAACAAAGCCTAAAGCGAGCTTTCGCTCTGTGTTCGGCTTGCACGATCTTTGACATACTGATACAACACACACCTGGAGGTTAACGAACCCCATTGGAGCAGCAAAAAAGCCTATCTCCTTTCATATTCGTATACCATACTCGTTCTTCACTTCCGACATGACGAAGGTGCTTTCCCACGAAGCAAGGCAATCGATGGTGCCAAGCGTGTTGAACACAAAATCCTGATAGCTCTTCATGTCTTTGGCATGTATCTTCAGCAGATAGTCGAAGCTACCCGAGATGTTATAACACTCTGTCACTTGAGGAATCTCATTGATCTGAGCAATGAACTCATTGACGATGTCACGGTTTATCTTCTTCAACTTCACATTGCAATATACGATAAATCCTTGATTGAGTTTATCAACATCGAGCACAGCGATGTACTTCTTGATGTAGCCCTCGCGTTCGAGTCGTTTCATGCGCTCATAGACGGGTGATGACGACAAATGGACTTCGTTTGCCAGTTCCTTCACCGTGAGTCTTGAGTTGTTCTGCAACACCCGCATAATTTGCAGGTCAATTTCGTCTAATCCGGTCATAGAAAGATTTTCTGTAAAACATTAAATTTCGAATACGTCGCAGAATATGTTTCTGCAATTAGGCTGCAAAGGTAGTAATATTTTCCGAACTTTCAAAAACATTTGGAAAAAACATCTAAAATATCGTAACTTTGCACCGCAATTCAAAAGAATTTGGCAAAAAAGCAAAATGAAATAAATTAAAAATTACAAATTAAAAGAAAGGAGAACAAGATTATGGCAACGAACAAATTACATGTCGAGACTTTAGCACTACACGTAGGACAGGAACAGGCTGACCCGACAACAGACTCACGCGCGGTACCTATTTATCAAACTACGTCGTATGTATTCCACAATTCACAGCATGCCGCCGACCGCTTTGGTCTTCGCGATGCAGGCAACATCTACGGACGTCTGACCAACACAACCCAGAGCGTGTTTGAAGAGCGCATTGCAGCCCTCGAAGGAGGAGTAGCGGGTTTGGCAGTCGCATCAGGCGCAGCTGCTATCACCTATGCACTTCAAAACGTGTTACAGAACGGTGATCATATCGTAGCAGCAGACAATCTATATGGTGGCACATACAACCTCATTACTCACACCCTATCGACTCAGGGTATCAGCAACACAATCGTTAACGTTAATAATCTCGAGGCACTAGAGGCTGCTATCCGACCCAACACAAAGGTCATCTATGCTGAGACATTCGGAAACCCCAATTCGGATGTGACCAACTTCGATGCAATTGCCGACATAGCCCACAAACACAATATACTATTCATTGTCGACAACACCTTTGCACCAATCCTTATCCGTCCGATCGAACATGGAGCCGATGTAGTCGTACACTCAGCAACCAAGTTCATTGGCGGACACGGTAGCAGCCTCGGAGGTGTCATCGTAGATGCAGGAAAGTTCGACTTCAAGGCAAATGCCGACAAGTACCCCACCCTTGCAAAGCCCGATCCATCATACCACGGAGCCATCTTTGCTGACGTAGCTGGAGCAGCCGCATTCGTCACCCGCATTCGTGCCGTCATTCTGCGCGACACAGGAGCAACCATCTCGCCATTCAATGCGTGGATATTGCTTCAAGGCGTAGAATCATTACCACTTCGTATCGAGCGTCATGTAGAGAACGCACTCAAGGTGGTTGACTATCTCTCGAAGCACCCAAAGGTAAAGAGTGTAAGCCACCCTGCCCTCGCATCTCATCCTGATCATCAGCTCTACAACAAATATTTCCCTAACGGAGGAGGTTCAATCTTCACCTTTGAAATCAATGGTACTCAAGACGACACATGGAAGTTCATCGATGCACTCAAGATATTCTCACTCCTCGCCAACGTAGCCGATGTGAAGAGTCTGGTCATCCATCCCTACACCACCACTCACTCACAGCTCAGCGAAGATGAATTGGCAGAACAGCACATCACACCAACAACAGTACGCCTCTCCATAGGAGTGGAGCATATCGACGACATCATTGCAGATCTTGCACAAGCATTTGATAAAATCTAAACAACAGAATAGAAAAAATTAAACAAACAAAACCATGGGAAAGATACACAAAAGTCTTGCTGAACTTATCGGCAACACACCTCTACTCGAGGTAACAAATATCGAGAAAAAAGAAAGTCTGAAGGCCCACCTTGTAGTAAAACCAGAGCTGTTCAACCCAGGCGGTAGTGTCAAAGACCGCATAGCCCTTTCGATGATCAACGTAGCAGAGAAAGACGGTTCGCTGAAGCCGGGAGCAACCATCATCGAACCAACAAGCGGTAACACAGGAATAGGACTTGCTTGGGTAAGCGCCATCAAAGGCTACCACCTCATACTAACGATGCCGGAAACCATGAGTATCGAACGTCGCAAACTCTTACAGGCACTTGGTGCAGAACTAGTGCTGACACCTGGAGCTGAAGGAATGAAGGGTGCAATTGCAAAAGCAAACGAACTCAACCAAAACATCGAAGGATCGCTCATTCTGCAACAATTCGAAAACCCAGCCAACCCTGCAATCCATACCTTCGCAACAGCACAGGAAATTTGGGATGACTCTGACGGAAAAGTCGATATCTTCGTAGCCGGAGTAGGAACAGGAGGAACTGTGAGCGGTGTAGGACAAGGACTGAAAGAGCACAATCCAGACATCAAGATCGTGGCTGTTGAACCCGATTCGTCACCAGTATTGTCAGGAGGAAATCCTGGTCCACACAAGATTCAGGGCATCGGTGCCGGATTCGTTCCAAAGAACTTCCGCAACCAGTACATTGACGAAATCGTACGCGTTACGAACGAAGATGCATTTGCAAGTTCACGACTGCTGGCACGCACTGAAGGACTCTTGGTCGGCATCTCATCAGGCGCAGCATTCTACGCTGCACTCCAACTGGCAAAACAACCTGAGAACGCAGGCAAAACCATCGTAGCCTTGCTTCCAGACACAGGTGAGCGCTACCTGTCAACTCCGCTATTCGAATTCGAATAATGCGAATAAGCGAACGCAAAGCGATACTTGCATAAACAGTACCAAGAAAGTAACATTATGGACGTTAGTCAATTTGCATAGCCATAATAAACTCCCTCAGTCAGATGAGGACACTCTTCTGACCCCGAGCCGACTTGACCGCTACTACAAGTCGGCTCTTTGTTGTTTCGAGGGAAAACCGTTTATTATTGTTTCACAAACTTACCAGCAATTTTCTGAAGTCCGGCTAAGCCTTCGGGGTTGTAAACCACAACGAAACCTGCCCCCGATTGTTCTATCATCCAAATGTTTCCTATGCTGTCAATATAGAAGTTGCCAGCGGTTTCAACAACGAGCAGATTGCGTTGTCCCACATTGATGCCCGTAGAGAGTTTCTTCTGCATTGAAGGCGAATCGTTAGAGATATTGAAGCGAACAAAGCGGTTCAGCGCGCGATCGGTCATATATGCGAAGCCCCAACCATTTGTGCCCAATGCTCCATCGAATAGCATCAAACCCTCGGATGTGATACTTGACGTCTCTGTCCATTTGAATTCCTTTGCTGCTGTCTTCATCACCTTCTTGCCACCTGCGATATAAATATCATCACCTATCTGGCGTATTGCGAGCGGCTTATCTTTGAGCAGGTCACCCATCTCCACAACGCTAGTAGCATCTCCATCAGGATTGCCGTTGTTGCGATATACCAGCGCACGGAAATTATTCACGCCGAAGAAGTCACCATCGTCTGTAACAAGAAAATCTTGTAATCCGTCGTGGAAGCTCTTGATGAGTTTATTGCCGTTCTTCAGGTCAAAAACATAATTATGGCAGTTCTGTCCACCATATGCCATATAACGTCCATTAGGTGAGAACGTAATCTTCTTGAAATCATCCATGAAGCCTCTATCTATCTCACAAATCAACTCCGAAGTCTTGACATCCTTACCATCGTAACGAACGATTCCACGCCCTTCAACATCAAGGTAGAGATCTTTCCCGTACGCTCCGATGCTGATGATGCCAGGTCGGTCACCCTTTCGCTTACCAGGCACAACTTCTTTCAAATCGCCTGTCGGTTTATGAACAGCCAGCACGGCATTGTCTCCATAAGTTGATTGCATGAAGAAGATGTACTCATCGTTTTCAGCGAAAGGCTTTTCAACACTTGCGTGGTTGAGTTGACCGATAACGGCGAACTTACTCTTTGAATGGTCAATCTGCCTATTGCCTCCTCCCCCTTCCTCTCCTGGAGGGTCACCTATAATTGGAGGGTCACCTATAATTGGAGGATCACCTATTATTGGAGGATCAATTGGTGGATCACCTATTATTGGAGGATCGCCTATAACTGGAGGTTCAACTGGAGGATTTTCTTTAGTTGGAGGAGTCTTATCCTCAGGTCCTGGACAGCCTATCAAAATATCTATGCCGATGTCCGCCGTATCGCCACACAACTCAATGGATGGTTTTTGTGGCGTTCCTACATAGTTAGCAATACACTTAGGAGGATTCTGTGTTATAGAAGTCTGTTTCTTCAAATGGAAATGTTTCTTGAAGAAATCAATCATGTCACGATGCTCAAACATAGAAGCCAGAGTGGTGTTTCCCGTTGTTGGATCGGTATAGCCCATAGCACCACTAAGAGCCTTTATGGCAGTATAAGCTATCGCCTCGTATTTGTTTTTAGGATTGCTGACCTCTGAATAGACGAACACCACACCTATCATCTTATCGAACTCCTCATCGTAATAGAAGTAGTTGTCGAACACCATTTCTATATTCGCACCCGCGAGGAGCGAGAGCCATGAGTTGCTCAAGTCTATCCGATTCACGATACGACCACCCTCGTGACCGTTGAACGTCAGTTCTTCAGGTTTCCCCTGCTTGATGGCATCTTTCCAAGTGGCACTCGTAGTATGAGCGATGTTAGCTTTCGCGAGTTCTCTGCTAAACTTCTCGCGCATCCCGTCTTCCAGCGCAGCCCATAATCCAAGAATGGACGACGAATAGACCATAGTGGTCATCATTGCTGCTTTAGCAGACTCCTGACCATCGAATACAAACACCGTTGTACGAGTTTGTCGTCCGAAGTAAAGATTGAGTAAGCTCTCATATTGCTTCAGTGTGCCTTCGAGCTTTTTATTCTTCATAGGAGTAGCATACTTCGACGACGAGATGCTCATCATGCGATTTTTCAAATCCGGATAGCAGTATTCAGGAAAGGCTTCGATGGTTCCATCAGGATTGTCGAAATAAAAAAAGGTGGTTTCGAGCATTTCCTTTGCTCCTCGAGAGTTGCCCACAGAACCTTGCCCCCCTTGCTGTCCATTACCTTGAGCCGTTTGGCCGTTATTGCCTTGACCACTATTTGCCCCATTATCATTAGCTGTTCGTGCGTTATTGGGCTGAGGATGCAGAGCTTGGTCGATCAGCTTTGACAGTTCACTGGGATCATGACCTTCCTCCAACAACTGTCTACCCAATTCGAGGCGTGCCTCCACCTTCGTGCGGTTAGCATCTTTTTGCTGATTATATAACTCCATTTCTCTTTTATAGATATAATCAGCCACCCCTTCTGTAATTTTGTTGTAGTTATCAGTGACCAAACCTTTCAAATCGAGACAATCGATTGCATCTTTCAGTTTTTGAAGGTCATTAATTGGAATGATAGGATTTTCGGTTTGCTTTGCTGCTCTGATTGCTTCATTAATACATATTTCGATAGGGAGTTTTTTATCGCGCGTAATCAGGTCGATTGCAAAACCTATCATCTTTGCTCCACCATTAGCAAAAAAGCCATCGACCTTGTCAAACAACGAAGGGTTCTGCTTGAATTTGCTGTACTCTTCACGAAAGCTGAGCACTTGTTTGCTGTCGAGAGATAATTTTTCTGTCTTTTTCTCACCATTGACCGTCTGAGTCACAGTTACCGAACTGGTTCCAGCATACTGAAAATCCAAGTTGGTCACGCTGTTGACGATTTCCGTAGGGAAACCATTGCTGTTAACCTTTATGGAAGTTTGGTCCTTCCCCGAGATAATAACCTGGTCAACGGAGTTCCCATAGCCGTATGCAACTGTGGCCAGTATTTTTGAGGACGGATCATAGCCAGCTTCCTTATGAGGCGGCTGAGCCCAACCAACGGCGAAGACCATCGTTAGGCAGAGGGTTAGAATGACGTTTCTTTTCATAGCTGTTGCGTTATTATAGTTAGTATTATTCTTTGTTAGTGCTGGCAAAGATACAAAATCATTTTGGATAAACAAGAGAAAAAGGAAAAATATTTGCATTTTCATGCAAAAAAATGACAAAATTTGAAGCCAATCGCAAGAAGTCAAAAATTTGCAGCCCTTAAGGGAAAATATTGTAGCCCCTAGGGGCTGCAAAAAAACTGAGCCATATTGCTCATAGCAAAAAGCCATAATGCAGAAAACTTTTGTTTTATTAAAACCACCCACATTTCTACAATTTTCTTGTTTTGTTCCTTTTTTATTCTTAAAAAAATTAAAGATATGGTGGTCGTGTCGAAAAAAATGCTTAACTTTGCAATCCGTTTGCGTATTCGTGCGCACACGTGAAGAAAGATATGTGAAAAAGAGAACAGAGAACAGAGAAGAGAACAAAGAGTAATGAATAATTTTGATTTTGACGATTTTAATTTCTTAGACGATTCTCCACGCAACGCATCGATTTCGATTATTTCGGACATAGATGCGACGAAGTCAAACATATTTGAAACAGAAATCAATGCTGAAAAGGAAATACCAATCCTCCCACTACGCAACACGATGCTGTTTCCCGGCACCCTACTCCCTATTACCATCGGCCGCCGTTCATCGCTGCGGATGATTAACGAGGTGAGCAAATCGGGTGAGGTGATTGGTGTGTTCAGCCAAAAGGATGATTCTGTGGACAACCCAGACAGCAAAGACTTGTATGAGTTTGGTGTGGTAGCAAAGGTGGTTAAGGTGTTAGAGCTGCCAGATGGCAACCGTACGGCTCTGATGCAAGGTTTCAACCGTGTGGGGCTGACTGAAGCACATGACAACGGAGACTACTTGGTAGGTCATGTATATCAAGCCGCCGAGGTGATACCAAGCAATCGCGACAGAGAATTCAATGCGGTGGTCGAGGCATGTAAGGACGTTGCAGAGAAACTGTATCGCAGCAGCGAATTCCGCAACTTCGATGTGTCGTTCAACCTGCGTAACCTTTCGAACAAGACGTTCCTCATCAACTTCATCTGTGCAAATCTACCTGTCAGCAATAAGGAGAAGATTGACCTTTTGCGTGAAAGCAACATGACTCAGCGTGGTTTCATGCTGCTTGGATTGCTTAATCGCGAATACCAGTTCGTGTCGCTCAAAGCAAGTATACAAATGCGTACCCAGGAAGACCTGAGCCGTCAGCAACGCGAGTTTTTCCTGCATCAGGAGATGAAAAACATTCAAGAAGAATTGGGAGAAGACTCCGATTCGGACATCGAAGGACTGCAGAAACGTGCCAAGAAGAAGAAATGGAACGAAAAGACGGGCGATTTCTTCAATCGTGAACTTGGTCGTCTGCGCCGCATGAACCCACAATCGCCTGACTATCAGACACAATTCGACTATCTCGATACATTCGTAAGCCTGCCTTGGAACGAGGCCACAAAAGACAACTTGAACCTCAAGAATGCAGAAAAGGTGTTGAACCAAGACCACTTCGGAATGGAGAAGGTGAAGGAGCGCATTCTGGAGCATCTTGCTGTATTGAAGACACGTGGAGACTTCAAGAGTCCCATCATCTGTCTGTATGGGCCTCCAGGTGTGGGTAAGACATCGCTTGGCAAGAGTATCGCTCGCTCCATGAAACGCGAATATGTGCGTATGTCGCTTGGTGGCTTACACGAAGAAGCCGAAATACGCGGACACCGCAGAACCTATGTAGGTGCGATGCCTGGTCGTATCATGAAAGGCATCCAACAGGCAAAGAGCTGCAACCCGGTCTTCATCCTCGACGAGATAGACAAACTGGGACAAGACACCTTCCACGGAGACCCATCATCGGCTCTGCTCGAAGTACTCGACCCTGAACAGAACAACGCCTTCCACGACAATTATCTGGATTGCGACTTCGACCTCTCAAGGGTGATGTTCATCGCTACAGCGAACAACATCGGTAGCATCCCTACCCCATTGCTCGATCGTATGGAGCTGATTGAGGTAAGCGGATACCTCACAGAAGAAAAGATTGAGATAGCCAAACGTCATCTCATTCCCCAACAGTTGAACAAACTGGGAATGGAGGGAACCGGCATTAAGCTGACTCCTAAAGCCATTGAACGCATCATCGAGAACTACACACGCGAATCGGGTGTTCGCGAACTTGACAAGAAACTGAACAAACTGTTGCGCAAGCTCACACTGGAATTTGCCAAAACAGGCGAGTTGCATAAGAAAAACATAGGCGAGAATGACATCGAGGCCCTTTTAGGTCCCGTTGAATTCACACGCGATAAGTATCAAGGCAACGACTATGCAGGTGTTGTGACAGGACTTGCTTGGACGGCAGTAGGCGGTGAGATTCTGTTCATCGAAACTAGCCTGAGCAAGGGTAAAGGTCAGAAACTGACCCTCACAGGTAATCTGGGCGACGTGATGAAAGAATCGGCAGTATTAGCACTCGAATACATTAAGGCCCATGCAGAGAAACTCAACATCGACCCACGTGTGTTCGACAATTGGAACATCCATATCCATGTGCCAGAAGGAGCTGTTCCAAAGGATGGACCATCTGCCGGCATCACCATTGCAACCTCTATAGCATCGGCTCTTACACAACGTAAAGTTCGCAAGAACGTAGCAATGACAGGTGAAATCACCCTGAGGGGAAAAGTGTTACCAGTAGGAGGCATCAAAGAAAAGATTCTTGCAGCTAAACGAGCAGGCATTACAGACATCATGCTATGTCACGAAAACGAAAAAGACATCAAGCAGATACCAGAAATCTACGTAAAAGGAGTCACTTTCCATTATGTAAAGAATGTGGAGGACGTGTGGGATTTTGCCCTGCTCGATGAAAAAGTGAAAAATGCAATAGAATTCAAGATAGAAGAAGAGGAGAAAAAAGGCGAGAAGTAAGAGAAACGAGTTATGCCATTAACATTTAGTGTAGAACATAGTGACGCAAAGACGAATGCAAGAGCGGGATTAATCACAACCGATCATGGTCAGATCCAAACCCCTATCTTCATGCCCGTAGGAACAGTAGGAAGCGTCAAAGCAGTTCATTTACACGAACTGACAGACGACATCAAGGCTCAAATCATATTGGGCAACACCTACCATCTATATCTACGTCCAGGACTCGGAGTCATTGAGGCAGCAGGCGGACTTCATAAGTTTAACGGATTCAGCCGTCCTATGCTCACTGACAGCGGAGGATTCCAGGTATTCTCGCTTTCTGGTATCCGAAAACTGACAGAAGAAGGAGTAGAGTTCCGTAGCCACATTGATGGTTCGAAACACTTTTTCTCGCCCGAGCGAGTAATGGACATAGAACGCACAATAGGTGCTGATATCATGATGGCACTCGATGAATGTCCTGACGGTAAATCTGACTACGAATACGCCAAGAAATCTCTCAAGTTGACAGAGAACTGGCTCGACCGTTGCATCCAACGATTCAAAGAGACAGAACCGAAATACGGCTATCATCAAGCCCTCTTCCCCATCGTACAAGGATGTACATATACCGACTTGCGTCAGCATGCTGCCGAGTATGTGGCAAGTAAGAACGCAGAAGGAAATGCGATTGGCGGACTAGCTGTAGGAGAGCCTACAGAAGTAATGTACGAAATGATTGAAGTAGTAAATGCCATCCTTCCCAAAGACCGTCCGCGTTACCTCATGGGAGTGGGCACTCCATCAAATATCCTCGAAGCAATTGAACGAGGTGTCGATATGTTCGACTGCGTGATGCCCACCCGTAATGGTCGCAACGCTATGCTCTTCACCAAACACGGCACCATGAACATGAGGAATAAAAAATGGGAATTGGACTTCACTCCTATCGATGAAGAAGGTACCTCGTATGTAGACAGAACCTACTCAAAGGCATATCTACACCACCTGTTCAAAGCCCAGGAGTTGCTAGCGATGCAGATTGCATCCATACACAACCTGGCATTCTATCTGTGGCTCGTAGGCGAAGCACGCCAACATATTATCACTGGTGACTTCAGCATTTGGAAAAGTAAAATGGTAGAAGAATTGGGACGCAGATTATAGAGAATCAACAATGAGAAGACCAAAGTTCAAGTTACATACCCCAGCATGGTGGTCTAAAAGCATCGAATGGATGAATGATCACATGCCCCTGTCGAGACTCGACCGATATATAATCGGAAAGTTTCTTGGCACCTATTTCTTCTCAATTGCCCTCATTATCAGCATCGCAGTCGTGTTCGACATCAATGAACATATCGATAAGTACCTGTCGAAGAATGCGCCCGCGATGGAAATTATCAAGTTCTACCTGAATTTCATCCCTTATTATGCCAATCTGTTCAGTCAGTTGTTCGTGTTCATCAGTGTAATCTTCTTCACGACCAAGTTGGCAGAAAACTCGGAAATCATCGCCATGATGTCCACGGGGGTTAGCTTCAAGCGACTGATGCGCCCCTACATGATATCTGCAGCAGTTATTTGTGTATTAACCTTTGTCATGGGCGCCTATATCATTCCAAGAGGAAATGTGGAACGTGTAAAATTCGAGAATACATATCGTCGGCGCTATGCAGTCACCTTTACAAGCAATGTACAGTTGGAAGTAGACACAGGGGTAATTGCATATCTCTCTCGCTATGAAGACAATGTAAAGACAGGCTACGACTTCAGGCTCGACAAATTTGTCAACAAGAAAATGGTAAGTAGTCTGCAAGCTGCCATGATACAATATGACACACTTTCTGAAGAACCAAATCATTGGATTATCAAGAACTACACCGAGCGTGATCTTCAAGGAATGCGTGAAGTGATAACGAATGGGGGAAGAATAGACTCCGTCATCAACATGCAGCCCCAAGACCTCCTCATTCAGAAAGGGCAACAACAAACACTGACCAACCCACAATTATCTCAATATATCGATCGGCAAAAACAGCGAGGATTTGCCAACATACAAGCCTTTGAGGTGGAATACTGGCAACGAGGCGCATCGTCGTTTGCAGCCTTCATCCTCACCGCTATCGGGTTGTCACTTTCTGCAAAGAAGCGTAAAAACGGAATGGGTATTGCCCTTGGAGCAGGATTGTTGCTCAGTTTTGCTTACATCATGTTTCAAACCATTTCTGCAACATTTGCAATTAAAGCTAGCTTTCCTCCGATGTTGGCAGTATGGATTCCCAATATTGTATTCATATTCATCGCAATATATTGCTATAGACACGCACCGAAATGACATCACTGACTATCGACATAGGTAACTCAAGCATAAAATATGCAATATTCGACAATCAATCCATGATTCACTATCAGAGAATCATGGGGCACGATATTGAACAGTTAGCAGATGAGGTAGCAAACTATCACCCTACTCATTCCATCGTGTGCGCAACAATCTCATTGACAGAACAACAACAAACTTCTCTAAGCAAACTTACCAAGTACACAGAGTTTCTGACTCATACTACCGCAATCCCGATTCGTAACCAATACAAGTCACCAGAAACACTTGGTATGGACCGATTAGCAGCTGCAGTAGGAGCTTATATGGAAGTTAAAAAGGATGTACTGATTATCGATATGGGGACCGCAATTACCTACGATTTCGTAGATAAAGAAGGTAACTATAGGGGCGGAAATATTGCACCGGGGTTGCAAATGCGATTAAAGGCATTACACGACTACACTTCACGACTCCCTTATGTAGAGGCAGAAGGTCCGCATCCCGAACTTGGCGAGAATACAGAAACCGCCATACGTTGTGGAGTTATTGATGGAATAAGATACGAAATTGAGGGGTATCTGCGTCAATTTTTCTTAAAATATCATAATCTTTCTGTATTTTTTACGGGTGGAGACGAATTATATTTTGAAGATGAAATAAAAAAGCGTATTTTTGCAGACAAATTTTTAGTTGTGAAGGGGTTGAATTACATATTACGATATAAATCGTAACAAAAAGACGAACGAAAACAAAGAAACAAAGATGAACTTAAGAAACATCACATACATATTCATTCTGATGCTCACTCCCCTGAGCATATCGGCACAAAATGGCGTAAACTCACCATATAGTCGTTATGGATTCGGAATTCAAGCCGACAGATCGATGGGTTTCAACAAGGGAATGAGTGGAGTTGCACAAGGATTTAGGGATGGACAAATCATCAATGTTGCCAATCCCGCCTCTTACTCAGCTGTAGATAGTGTTACCGCCCTTTTCGATATAGGCATAACACTACAGAATGGAAATTATAAGATCGGTAAGATGCAGCACAATGCCCGCAACACAAGTATCGATTATGCAGCCTTCCACTTCAGAGCCACCAAAGGGCTTGGTGTTGCAATGGGTATATTACCCTACACCAATATCGGCTACTCAATGAAATCAAATAACGAAACACTAGCAGGAAACGAAAACATCACATCACATTACAGCTATGCTGGATCTGGAGGACTTCATCAGGTTTTTATTGGTACAGGTTGGGCTATAAGCAAACCTCTATCAGTAGGACTCAATGGTAGTTTTCTATTTGGAGACTACTCACACACCACCTCGATGGAGTTTAACGATGTAAATGCTTACGCTCAAGTTCGTGGTTACAAAGCAGACATTTCAACATGGATGGTAGATCTTGCCATGCAATTTATCCAGCCAATTAAGAAGACAGATAAACTCGTGTTTGGTATCAACTATGGCCTTGGACACAATGTCAACAACAGAGCTATCAGATACACAGAAACCTACAATGCTTCATCCTCGCTTGCTAACGGAATCACAACTGACACACTTTCGAATGCTTTTCAGCTACCACACACATTCAATATCGGAGTTGCATACTACAAAGACGCAAAACTGAAAGTGGGTGCAGACTTTGAACTTCAAAAATGGAGCGAATGCAAATATCCTGTTCAAGACGCTACCGGACAATATATATCAGCCAAACATCAACTGAATGACAAGATACGTATTTCTCTCGGATGTTCATACACCCCAAATGCAAGGAGTGGCAGAACTGCTGAAAGTACTAGTTACAAGTTCGGAGGTTATTTCAGCAAGTCGTATGCAAATACTGATCAAGCGTTCATGAAGACCGATAAGCCTTACGAATACGGGCTTTCTGCGGGTGTATCTATTCCTATTTCTAATAGAAATGTATATATCAATCGTCCTAAGCTAAATCTTAGCGTACAATGGACACATACCCACATTCCTTATGTTTCTGCAGCGAGCACAACTCCTACAATAGGGAAATTGACTGAAAACTACCTGAGATTTTGCATAGGACTCACATTCAGCGAACGATGGTTCTACAAATATAAAATGGAATAATATTGTTAACACATAGATTAAACATATTGTTAAAAAAGAAATCTAACAAACAGAAATAAGCATTTAAGATTATGAAGAAAAAAGTATTTTCAGCCTTCGTAATGGCAACAGTAGCAATCTGCGCATACGCTCAAGGCTACGCAGGAACAACCTTCAATGACCGTATTGGACATGGTCAAGATAGCATTGATGTTATTAACAACTTCAGTCTCTATCGTGAAGAGTTCAAGAACAAGAACTATGAAGAAGCATATAATTCTTGGAAAGTAGTGATGGAAAAAGCACCGCTTGCACAGATCCGTATTTACCAAGATGGAGATATCATCTGCCAAGAATTGCTTAAGAAAGAAACCGATGCAGCAAAAAAGCAAGAAATCTTCAATACGCTAATGAATATGCACGACACACGTATTAAGCTACTTGATGATCTCAACTCTTTTGCCACACAGTTAACAACAACCACAAAAGGAAACATCCTTTGTCGTAAGGCTTACGATTATTACTATTTTAACCCAAAGCCAGATAATGAGGGAGCATATAAATTGTTCAAGGATGGTATTGATGACCTTGGCGAGAACGTAGAAGCATATATCCTCTATGGATTCATTCAGTGTTCATACAACCGCTTCCAGACCAAGAAGGACGACCAGAGTCGTGAAGACTTCATCAACGACTACATGAATAGCAATGACATATGTGAGCGTCTTCTTGATGTTGCCAAGCAATATCCCGCAGAAGTGATTCCTGCCAACCCAGATTCTGAAGACTCTACAGAATGGGAAGAGCGAGTTGTACTATCGCCAGAAGCAGAGAAAATCATCAAGAACTATCAGCCAACTCAAGACCTTTGCAACGACCTGTTTGTTAAATCAGGAGCCGCAGATTGTGACGCTTTGACTAAGATCTATGGTGATAAAGTTGAAGGTGCAAAGCAAGATCTTGCCCAACTCAACACCATCCTCAAAATTCTCCAGAACTTTGAGTGTGACAAATCAGACCTCTACTACAAGGCTGCTGACTATGCATACGAATTGAATAAAACTCCAAGTGCCGCCCTTGGTAAAGCTGCCAAGTTACTCAAGGCTGGAGATACCGATGGAGCTATGAAGTATCTGCAAGAGGCTATCGAACTTGAAACCGATGCTTCGAAGAAAGGTAAGACAGCTTTCTCGATTGCACAGATTCTTTATAGTAAAGGTAACATCAGCGGATGCAGACAATATTGTAACACGGCACTCAAGTACACACCATCTATGGGACGCGCTTACTTGCTGATTGCCAACTGTATCATACGTAGTGCTCCTGCTGCAAGCCAGAATACAGATGCGATGTTAACTCGTAGTTATTATTACTGCTTAGCAACCGATAAGTGTTTGAAAGCGATGTCAGTTGACCCATCTTGCGCTAGCCGTGCAAACAGCCAGATAGCAAATTATCGTAATGGTTATTACCCAAAGAGCGAAGCGTTCTTCAAAGGCCTCAAAGCAGGACAATCAGTATCAATCATGGGTGAAACCACAACTTTACGTCTTCGCTAACCGAATTAAGAAGGTAATCCCCTTCGTTCTATAAGAGAACGTGAAGACGTTAAATAAAATAGTTATTGTCAGTCTCATGGGATGTATTCATCTCATGGGACTGTTCAGTTGTCACGAAGAAGAAAACGAAACAACTGTTGTTATTAATAATCGAGAAGACCAGCCTATTCTAAAAAGTATTGGGGTCAGCACACTCATATCAGACAGTGGTGTTATTCGTTACAAAATAATCAGTGAAGATTGGTTCATATACGACAGAAAAGATCCTCCATACTATTCATTTGAAAAGGGATTATTTCTTGAGAAATTTGACGAGAACTATCATGTTGACGCATTCATCAACTGCGACACAGCTTATTACTACAATATAAAACGTTTATGGGAGTTGCGAGGACGCGTTTGCGTAAAAAACTTGAAAGGTGAAACATTCAAGACCTCATTGCTCTATTGGGACATGAATCAACATGAGATATACTCACCTGCATATATGGTGATTGACGGCATCGAGCAAGATCTAGATGGTTACAATTTTAAGTCAAATGAATCCATGACAGACTATATCATCCATTCATCTTCTGGAGCATTCCCTATGGGCGAAGACCGTGAAGTACCTCACCCAAATGATCAGGAACTTATCATGTTCCAATCTGATTCAAGTCAGGTCAACACGGCTCCCTAAAAGGAAAAAACGTCTTCCTCTTAATCAAAAACACACCTTATTATTAAATTTTACAAATAATAAGCGTTTAGTTCAAAGAATTTTTACTATCTTTGTGCGATTTTTGCAGAAAAACGTAAAATAAAAATAGATATTATGGCAACATTAGGAAAAATTAGAAAACATGGAGTACTGCTTGTAGCAGCAATTGCTATCGCACTATTCCTCTTCGTAGCAGGTGACCTCATCAAAGGGGGTGAAAGCCTGTTCCAGAAAAATCAACAAACAGTAGCACAAATCGATGGTGAGGATGTATCAATCCAAGACTTTCAGAAATTGTTTGAAGAATTTCAGGGCTATTACGAAATCATCAATGGTTCATCTCTTTCTGGAGAGGATGAACTTAACCGAGTAAAAGATGAAGCATGGCAGACCTATTTGCAAAACACACTCATTCAAAAGGAGTGCGACGCACTTGGCTTAACTGTAACAGACAATGAGGTTGCAGAAATCATCAAAAATGGCCAAAGCCAACTCTTACAGGTTCCAATTTTTATGAACCAGCAAACTGGACGCTATGACTATAGTTTGGTTCAGGACTTCCTCAATGAATATAAGCAACTGAAAGAATCTGGAACACAAATGCAGGATGCATACGAAAAGGCTTACAAATACTACATGTTTGCTCAGAAGCAGATTCGCAACCAGAGTCTGGCTCAAAAATACCAGATACTGCTTTCAAAAGCTATCATTTCAAATCCTGTAGAAGCTAAGCAGAATTTCGAAAGCCGTTCAAACGAAACAGAAGTACTTCTCGCTTCATTGCCAACCTCACAACTCTCTGACGACAAGGTTGAGGTTACAGACGAAGAAATAAAAGCAAAATACAATGAGGAAAAGGAGCAATATCAGCAGAATTTAGAAACTCGCGACATTAAGTATATTGACGTAGCAATCTCTCCAAGCGATGCTGACAAAAAAGCAGCAGAAGAAGAAATGGCTGACGCTTATGACCAACTAACTGCTGCCGCAAGCAACACAGAAGCTGGTAATATCAGCCGTCTGTTGACAAGTCAGGTTCCTTATACGGACATACTCAAGAAAAAAGAGGCTTTCCCAACAATGATTGCCAATTTACTTGACAGCACTGCTGTTGGATCTGTTTCTGCACCAAAATACGATGCAATGACCAACACTTACTACACATTCAAGGTGCTTGACAAACAGACTGAGGCAGATAGCGTTCTCTATCGTCAAATTGTCGTAGCAGGAACAGACGAAGCAAAAACTAAAGCATCTGCAGATAGCATCATAAACGCTATTAAGGGAGGTGCAACATTTGCAGAAATCGCAAAGAAATACAACCAGAAATCTGACAGCACATGGGTATCAACTGCACAATATCAGAATAGTCATCTTGACGCAGATAATGCACTATACGTTACTACCCTTTATTCTATGCAGCCAAACGAGATTAAGACAATCAAACTCTCTAACGGCTATAACTTCGTGCTTCAGGTCCTCGAAAAGCGCAACTCTGTTCAGAAATACAATGTTGCAGCAATCGTAAAGACTCTCAATTTCTCTGATGCCACATACAACGCAGCATACAATAAGTTTAACTCATTCTTGGCAGAGAACAACACTGCTGAGAAGATTGAGGCAAACGCAGAAAAAGAAGGTTATAGCTTGATGCCTTATCCTGATCTCACAAGCAACCAGCATAGTGTTGCAGGTATTCACAGCACACGCGATGCCCTCAAATGGATTTTCGATGAAGCATCAGAAAAAGAAGTTAGCCAACTCTACGAGTGCGGAGACAATAACCATCTGCTTGTTGTTATTCTTGATAAGGTCAACAAAAAAGGTTATCGTTCACTTGACAAAGTATCTAGTAGTATTAAGAGCGAACTGACAAACGAAAAGAAAGTTGCTCAACTTGCAGAACAACTCAAGGGAGTAAAGAGTATAGAAGATGCAAAAGCTAAGGGTGCAGTTATTGACACAATCAACCATATTTCATTTGCATCACCTGCATTTATTAGTGCTACAGCATCTTCAGAACCACTTATCAGTGCTGCAGCTGCTAAGGCACAGAAAGGTGCTTTTGTTGGTCCTATTAAAGGCGAAGGTGGTGCATATGTAATGCAAGTGGTCGACAAGACAAAGACTGCTGATAAATTTGATGCAAAGCAAGAAGAGACACAGGTTTCACAAACTCATCTGCGAGTAGCTTTCCAGACACTCTTCAATGTCCTCTATCTACAAGCTAATGTAACAGACAACCGATACAAATTCTTCTAATTTCATTAGATTTTATATATAAGGTGTGTCCCAATGGGATGCACCTTATTTCATTCTTACATTTAGCAACTGCTCCTATATGAACCTATGGAACAGGTCTGTATCTAGATTACCGAGAGAAGCGTACTTAGGTAAAATGACAAGAAACGATAAATAGACATACCAACTGATTATATAAGAATTCATTAACAATATTAAATGAACTAACGCATGAAAACAAGAAAACTTTTAATTTCTGTGCTATTCATTTCAGCATGTTCCATGAATGCACAAGTTGTCATCAACGTTGATGCGACTCAAAAAGGTCCAAAAATTAGTCCTACACACTATGGCATCTTCTATGAAGACATAAACCATGCAGCTGATGGAGGATTGTATGCAGAACTTATTCGTAACCGTTCATTCGAGGATGATTTAATGGGAGGAGGACGTAATATGCGTCGTCGTGGAGGACAGAACAATCAAAATGAAGGTCAAACCGAACCACGTATTAGTAACTGGTTCAGCGTGGGTAGCGCAAGTCTAAAACTCATTCAGGAAAATCTTCTGAATAGCGTACAGCACAATGCTTTAAATGTAATGCTAAAGAAAGCAGGTGACGGGGTTCGCAATGAAGGTTTTTGGGGAATGAATGCCGTGAAAGGGACCAAGTACCGATTGTCATTTTGGGCAAAAAGCCTCAATGGCTACAATGGGACCATTACTGCTCAGTTGCAATCCACAAATGGCCAATCACTCGGGAATGTAAAGATAAATGCAAACTTCGGCAAAGAATGGAAAAAATATACAGCCATAATCACAGCAACAGGAAACGACCCACGAGCAGAATTCTCACTAACAGCAGATAAAGTTGGAGAATTCCAAATTGACGTAGTAAGTTTATTCCCACCAACGTTTAAGAATCGTGAAAACGGAATGCGTCCAGATTTGGCACAAATGCTTGCCGATATGCATCCACGGTTCATGCGTTTCCCTGGTGGATGCTTTGTTGAAGGACAGCAAAGCCCGGACAATGCATTCCGTTGGAAACGTACCATAGGACCTATTGAGCAACGCGAAGGCCATGCAAACGTAAACTGGGGATATCGCACGAGTGACGGCATTGGATTCCATGAATTCCTGCAGTTATCAGAAGATCTTGGAGCCAAACCTCTGTTTGTTGTCAATGTTGGAATCTGGCATGGAGGCTGTACTCCTTACGACCAGATTGGCGAGTGGATTGAAGAGTGCATGGACGCTCTTGAATATGCTAATGGCGATATAACAACCAAGTATGGAAAGATGCGTGCAGAGAATGGTCACCCAGCACCATTTAACCTCGAATATATTGAAATTGGTAATGAGAACTATAATTTCAACATGAATAACAATAGTGACCAAAGCGACCATTACCCCGAACGATATATCCAATTCTACAATGCCATCAAGGCAAAATACCCGAATGTTCATTGTATTGGCAATGTAGAGTCTTGGAGTACCGACAATCCTTCATGGCGAAACAACTATCCTGTTGAGATGGTCGATGAACATTATTATCGCAATCCAAAATGGTTTGCTGACCGTTTCGACAAGTATGACAGCTATGATCGTTCTAAATATAAAATCTATGTAGGCGAATATGCTGTTACGAGTCAGTTTGGCGATATAGGTAACCTTAATGCTGCACTTGGAGAAGCTGTGTATATGATGGGTATGGAAAACAACTCTGATGTGGTTGTCATGAACTCATACGCTCCTATATTCGTAAACGAGAACGATGCACGTTGGCGTCCAGACATGATTCGTTTCAACTCAAATAAAGTGATGGGTACTCCTTCTTATTATGTGCAGCAGTTATTCCCTAATAACATCGGTACGGAAGTACTAAAAACAGACTGGACATACAAACTCACAATGCCACAAGCAAATAAGGAAGAGGAAAACAAGCCTGTACAAGTAGGATTAGCCACTTGGAACACCAATGTTCAGTACCGAAACGCCCAGTTGATAGTTGATGGTTCTACGATTAATATTGGCGATTTCTCGAAATGGGTACGTCAAAGTGGCTCCTGGAATGCAACTAACAGCGAACTCTCACAGACATCAAACGAGACACCCGCTATGATTCTTTGCCCTACACAAATCGATGCTAAGAAATACACCTATAAGGTACAAGCAAAGAAACTAAGTGGTGCAGAAGGTTTTATGGTTCTATTTGGATATAAGGATGCACAAAACTTCCAATGGTACAACATCGGCGGATGGTCTAATGTTCAAAACAATGTAGAACAAACTATCGGTGGAGGAAAGATTCAGATAGCACGCGACAAACGTTTCTCTGTTCAAAATGACAAATGGTACGACCTACAAGTAGACATAGAAGGAGACAACATAAAGTGCTACCTTGACGGGAAACTCGATTTCACTTGTAAGCTACAAAAGAGTAGCGCGATGGAGGGAGTGTACGCATCTACTACGATTGATGCTGCAACAAAAACTATGTATGTGAAGATTGTCAATGTTGGTGAAGGGTTCGCTGACGGAACATTAAATCTAAAGAACTGCTCCATCGATACCAACAAAGCAGATGCTGTTACTCTCATCCGTCTTGCATCTAAAGACGGAAATGATGAGAACACACTCGATAATCCCAAGAACATTTATCCTCAGACAACTACCGTAAAGGCCTCTAACCGAAATAAAGTAGACTTTAAAGTTCCAGCATTCTCAGTAAACATCCTTAAAATCAAGCTAACATGAAACGATTCCTTTTCTCCCTTTTCATTACACAATATTCGCTCTTCATAGCGGCTCAAGTTGGATTTGGTAATGCAAGTTTATTCAACGACACTTGGTTGTTCAGCCTCTCTGACAAGCAGGAATATAAAGATGTCAAATGCAATGAGGGTGGATGGCAAACTCTCACCCTACCCCACGATTGGTCAATCGAGGGAACCCCTTCACGCGACTTAGCGAGTTGTACAGGTTATCTTCCTGGTGGCATTGCTTGGTATCGAAAGCATTTCACGCTCGATGCTGCTATTCCTCAAAATGAGAAACGATTCATCTATTTCGAAGGGGTATATAATCGCAGCGAGGTCTACATTAATGGTCACCTGCTTGGGAAACGTCCAAATGGATATATTTCATTCATGTACGACCTGACACCATATATAAATAAAGGGGATAATGTGATAGCCGTACGAGTGGATCACAGCCGTTATGCCGACTCACGTTGGTACACAGGTTCTGGCATCTATCGTAACGTTTGGTTTATTTCCTCTGCTGATACCCACATTGCTCAATGGGGAGTCAGCTATGAGGCAAAAGACATTACAGCCAATCGTACCAATATTCATGTGGCAACAGAAATCGTTCAAGGAAACAATGCGACCAAGAATCTAACTGTAAAGGCCACCCTCAAAGATGCAAATGGTAAGATTGTAGGCGAGAAAACCAGTAGTGAGCGCAATAAAGATGGTATATTCACTTGCCAGTTATCCATCTCGGCTCCTCATCTGTGGAGTATAACTACACCATATTTATATTCATTACATGTAGAATTAAGATCAGAAGGAAAAACAATTGACCAATCCGACACACGAGTTGGCATCCGATCTCTTCAATTCGACCCAAACAAAGGATTTGCTCTCAATGGTGAATGGATGAAAGTGAAGGGTGTGTGTATCCACCACGATGCAGGAGTTCTTGGTGCAGCTGTTCCTCGTGAAGTCTGGCAACGCAGGTTCATCTCCCTCAAAGATATGGGTGTGAATGCTATCCGTATGAGTCACAATGTTCAAGCTCCAGATGTCTATGAGTTAGCTGATGAGATGGGATTTCTTATCATGGATGAAGGTAGCGATGAATGGGAATATCCAAAACGCAAATGGCTGAAAGGATGGAATCAAGGTACACCTGGTTATGATGGTACTTATGACTTCTTTGAAGAATGGATTGATCGTGATATCGCAGATATGGTACGTCGCGACCGCAACCACCCTAGTGTATTCCTTTGGAGTGTCGGAAATGAAGTAGATTACCCTAACGATCCATACTCTCATCCAGTTCTCGACGGTGACAACGCAGGTATCAGCCAACCAATGTATGGAGGATACAAGAAAGATGCTCCACGTGCTGAACGAATCGGAACGATTGCAAAACGATTAGCAGCTATCATTCGCAGTATCGATCCATCGCGAGCTGTAACAGGAGCAATGGCGGGTGTGGTAATGAGTAATCAGACAGAATACCCCGAAGCTGTTGATGTCTGCGGATACAACTATACTGAAAATCGCTATATGGAGGATCATAAGACCTATCCGAAGCGAGTCATCTATGGTAGTGAGACCAGCACCAATCTATCATCATGGAAAGCAGTTCGCGATAATCCACATATCTTCGGACATTTTGTATGGACGGGATATGAATATCTTGGAGAATCAGGAGCTTGGCCATCACGAGGATTGGGAACCGGTTTGATTGACTTTGCAGGATTTCTCAAACCTAGAGGCCATTTCTTCGCGTCTCTATGGCGGACGGATCCAGTTGCCTATATCGGTACACAAGCCATTCGTGGTGGAAACAATCAATTTGGCGGAAACAATCGCGGCAATCGTAATGGACGTGTGAACCTCTCTACAGATGCCTGGGACAATTGGAACTATCAAGAAGGACAAACCATACGCGTGCTCTGCTATACAAACCAACCTTATGCTCGACTGATTCTCAATGGAAAGGAAGTTGGAGAGAAGAAAGAACGAGACGATAATACTGGTATCATTTACTGGGATATACCTTATGAAGCTGGTACTCTGCAAGTAGAAGGGTTGGATAAACAATCGAAAGCTACAACAAGCTACAAAATTCAGACGCATAGTGAAGCGGCTAAAGTCAGTGCAACCGTTCTACCGATTTCAAACAATAATGGAGGATTATTCCATCTACTTATCAACATTGTAGATGCAAAAGGCATTCGAGTTCTTAACTATCGAAAGGATGTAAAGTGCGAAGTCATCAGTGGCGGAAAATTGCTTGGATTAGAGAATGCAAATAATAGTGATATGTCTGCTCCGAAGCAACCACACAAGAATGCTAATCGCGGACGTCTCCTCGCTTATATCATGCGCAATAATCCTACACAGAAAGTTAAGGTCCGTATTACTGCTGAAGACCTATCTCCGATCGAGGTAGAAATATAGGTTTCCTTGTTAGTACCAACGAATTGAGCTTGAATAACTACTCTTCTTATCGTACTTCAAAGCATCCGTCAGCGTACTTGCGTTCGCACGAAGTGTAATATGATATGAGGTAAATGTTCCAAAGACGAAACCACAACTGATATTGAAGCAGTGCATATCACGTGATACATTGCAAGTGGTCATGGATATTGCGTGATTGGTGAAGTCATAACCAGAAGAGAAACTTGCATTCCAAGCACTTGATAGCTTGATGGTACCCGAGAAATTTAGGTTTTGCGTAAACTTGTACGGGTAGCGCATGTTCTTCACGTTAATCTTAGCAGAACGATCTTCTGCCATCGTGATACCATACGAAATACTGAACGACCAGGGGATGGAGAACTTCATGTATCCATCCTCGTCGAGTTGATCACTACCATTCTTGGGTTTCTTATCGGATGAGGATGACGATTCGTTGTCCTCATCATCTGTATCTGGGATTTTGTTCTTCTCATCTTCTTCATCATCAACCTTTTTACCTCGTAATTTAGCAAAGAACTTTTTGATTTTTCCCCAGGTTTGGTTATTAAATGAATACGAGAGGTTCTTACTCATACCTTGGAATCGACCAAATCGACCATACGACCACTCTGTTCGGTTTCCAACTACAACATTACCCTTGCTATCGAACTCATAGGCATAGGTATGGAACACAGCCGACATGTTGAAAGTAGCCTTTCCCCATTTGAGTCGCAGACGGGTAGAAAGGTTACTCCAAGGTTGAGTCTTGGCGGCCATATTATACGAAAGACTCGCTCCTAATTCGTCAATTAAGATGATTTTCTTTGTGGAATCATTCGCTGCCTTATACTTCATCTCCAAGTTGTTCGACACATCAAATGTAATTGAACCGGTCCTACCTCGACTCACAGTTCCATAGAGTGCGCTTGAATACGGAGAATACTCAACCAAGGTCACATTTCCATCCAAGTCGGTCTTTGTATAGGTCTTCCAATATCCATAGCGGCTTGCTCCGAAATCTGGTGCATAGCTGAAACTGATTGTTGGTGTGAACACATGTCGCACTTTCTCAATCTTACTGCCCCATATCTTTGGATTCGGGGTGTAGAATCCATAGAGTTTTGTATTGAACGATAAGCTCAAATCGTAATTATACACACGATTGAATCCCCAGACGGTATCTCGCTCCACTACCTGAGATATCGGGTTCCAACTCTGTTCAATACGGTTCGTATACCATCGTTCTGTATAATTGAAAGATGGTGTTATGTTCATGAATCCCAAATTGAACGATGCAGAAATCGGAATCACATGACGCATACCGTTTCGCCAATCTTTGATGAGATTAGAATGCAAGAGCTTGTCTTCCTTCGTTGAGATACTGTTGGAGAGGGTTCCTGTATAGTTTACAGATATCTTTTCATACCAACGTTCCTTACCCACTTGATGTTTTCTCTTGAATGGATAGAACCTATTCACAGAAATGCTGAGATTCGGCAAAGTGAGCGTCACCGTTGAGTCCTTCATATTCTGCGCAATATTGAAACTCGACGAGAGGGTCAATCCTATCTTATCGAAGGTACGTGAGTAGCTGACACTCGAAGTTCGTGTACTTTGTGAATAAGAAGTCGGGTTGTACAAGCTGGAAAGGTTGTTTCGCTCGTAGCTTTGGGTAGCAAAGTTGACACTTGCCTGGAACGAACTATTAGGACTCGCCTTACTATCCTGACGATGCGACCACTGCAGCTTGAAGTTCTTTACGACATTGTAGTCAGGCATATTCTTCTCTCCGTCTTTCGTTACCTGATAGTTGAAATAGAAGTTTCCTGAGTACTTATAACGTTTCCTATATGTAGTTTGCAAAGCAACAGCCCACGAACCCTTCGTAAATATCTCACCTGTGAGTTTTGCATCGATATGATCGTTGATTGCAAAATAGTAGCCTCCATCACGCAGATAGAAACCACGAGTCGATTCATCACCATAACTTGGCATGATAAATCCAGAAGAATATTTACTGGTTAAGGGGAAGAAGGCGAACGGTACGATGACAGGAAGCGGAACGTCTTCCACTACCAACCAAGCAGGTCCAGAGAATACGCTCTTTCCTGTATGCACCTTTGCACGCGACATAGCGATGTAGAAGTGCGGATGTTCTTCGTCACATGTCGTATAGGTTCCCCTACGCAGATAGACTTCATCTCCGTCGCCCTTCTTCGACTCTTCGCTTCGTATAAATCCTCTTCCTTGTCCGTCGTCAGTTTCGGTGGTCACGTTCGTGATGAATCCTTTCCTTGTCTTGAAGTTGTAATCCATCTTCTCCGACACATACTCATCGTTCCCTTGTTTGAACACAGGTTTACCAATCATCTTGTTCTCTAGCGTATCAGGCTTATAGGTCGCATGAACGATAGAGCTGTCCATATTCATCTGTATCTGTTCTGCGGTCAGTTTCATGTTCTGATACCTCACGTCACCCTCTCCATAGAGATAAGCGTTCTTGGTCTTCATGAAAAAGACAACAGAGTCTTTCGCCTCATACGATACGGGCGCATCAAGCACATCAGGTTTCTTGCTTCTACGGATTGAATCTTCTGCGGCTGCAACAGAGTCGTTCCATTGAATCGCTCGTGGATTCCCCTTTACTTCGATACCATGTTCCTTGTCGAATTGGTTTTTGATAGAGTCAAGTTGCAGTAACTGAGAATCAATTACCGAATCAAGCGGAACGATTGTGGTATCAATGGGGAGTGCAGGCAAACTATCGTCACCAACAATAATCGAATCATTCACGATACGTCCTCTCACGTTACCGTTACCTTGCGCTATGGTGACCATCACGCATAATAACATCAACAATATGTAGATTCTCTTGTTCAAAACTTTGCCTATCACATTACAAAATGCAAAGTTACGACAAAATAACGAGACTATTGTCTCGTTCCATCATAAATAATCTTAAACAATGGAAAAAGTTGTTGGTTAAAGGAACATTTTGCTCCAAAGATTGAATTTTTCTGCACATTCTTCCCCGAATTTTGCAACACTCTTCAATGCCGCCTCTTTCGACTTCTCTTGTTCGGGATGTGTTTTCGAAAAGAATTTATCTGCGAAACAGATCAGCTGTTCCTCTAAGGAAACTGGAACCAAATCCCTATGAGGGAGCGGAAGATTGTTTGTAAGGATATAATCAAGAGTCAGTCCTGTTCCTGTATGTCGTTCGCAAACCAAAGCGTGACGAGGATATCCTTCATTTCTCAACAGTTCTGCCCCAATGGTTCCATGACAGATATATGGTTTTGTTCCGTAACAACAGATACCTGCTGCGTCACAATCTTTGATACCTATATCATGCAGCATAGCAGCTTCTTCTATGAACTGCAAGTCCAAGTCCAGTTCAGGATGATTGCGGGCAATCTCCAACGCCTTATCGGCAACTTTCCTGCTATGAACGGTTAATATCCGCTTCTGCTCATTATCCTCAGGATAATATTTATCCAAAATTTCCTGATAATTCATACCTCTTACTATCAACTTTGAACCTTGAACCTTGAACTTTGAACCTTGAACTTGGAACCTTGAACTTGGAACCTTGAACTTGGAACCTTGAACTTTGAACCTTGAACCTTGAACTCTTTGAACCGTTCTTAGCTCTAGCCCTCCCCCTAAAGGGGTCGAGGGGATTTACCCCTTCTTCACCACATTCATATATGGATATGGAATCTCTATACCGACTTCGTCAAAGTGGTCTTTTACAGCTTTCAGCATATCACATTTCAGCACAAAAGCCTCCGTAGGCGTAGCTGCCCACACATAAGCACGAAGGGTGATGGCATACTGTCCAAGCTCCATCACACGAATAATCACCTTCTCCACTCCCGACTGCTTTTCCTCTTCGGTACGCTTATCCAATACTCTTTCGTCTTTTTCAATCACCTTACGCATTTCCTCAATGCAATGATCGAGGTTTTCCGGATAAGCCACTCCTACTTCCACAAACACGCAGGTTCGTGTGTCGTGAATGGTGGAATTGGTGATAATTGCCGAATTGACTTTTGAGTTCGGTACGATTACCATACGGTTTTCTGGGGTGGTAATGATGGTATGTCGAATTGCTATTTCTGTCACTTTACCGCTCTGTCCGCTATCAAGAGTCACCACATCACCGATTCGGAACGGTTTGGCCAGAATGATAAAGATACCGCTTACAAAGTTAGCAAGTGCTTCCTGAGATGCAAGACCCACCGCCATCGCTACGATACCAGCACTCGCAAGTATGGATGTAGCAAAGGTTCGCAAGGCTGGAATCAAGAACATAATGCTGGCAATTCCAAGCACATACGCAACCGTGACAAGGAATTTGCGGAAAAACACCATACTCGTCTCATCAAACTTACGATTCTTCAGACGGGCACGCTGAGGGTTCATCAAGTAACGGATAACCCACACAGCTATCTGTACCAACAGAAAGATGGCTATTGCTTTCAAGCAAAACATGATGGGAGTCATCAACTCTATCCCGAACACTTTGGTCTCTAACAATTTCTCAATACCTTCAAATGACATATTTCTTCTACTTTAAAAACATTTTTGTCTCCTACACTTTATTCAAACTTCCAACCTCTGAATGTCGTTCCTTTCTTGAAATCCGATCCGAAATAGCATCCCAGCTCTGAGGGTTGGTTATATGCTACATTCTGGGTTGCCACACTGATGCGGTATGGAATATCCTGCATGAAGGTGTGGAATCGATATGGGGTTGTATAGTCGGTGATGTAGATTCTCAACTCGTTGCTGTTACGTGTTCTCACAATTACCTCCTCGCGCCAGTCACCCAGCAAATCGACCTCCAGACACGGATTGCTCTTCGTTCCATTATTAAAGCTACATTCGCGCGAGATATCGAGCAACACGTCCACTTGTTTCGTCTCGGGGTTGTACTTCGTGATGCGTGCTCCGTCGAGCAATTCTCGGTTCAAGTCGCCTGTCCACCAAATTGCAAAATTGGTCGAAACACGAGCCTGACTCACCACTTCTCCCTTGGTATTCACGATTCCTCCTGAGGCTGACGACCACATCTCTATTCCGTAATTTGTCGGATCGATATCTGCAGCCATTCCTCTTCCCACATCTGCATTCGAAGGTATCTGGAATATCACCTCACCAGTAGCAGCCTGAACCAATGTAGAGCCGTCTCGACGATTCTCATGCACATCCCACACTTGTAACTTGTCCGAATCGGGGAAGAACCCCATCAGATGCATCGCATCACCATGTCCCATACGTGTGTTCCACAAGCCCTTACCGTCTTGATCCACACACATCGAACCATACACAATCTCGTCACACCCGTCTCCGTCCACATCTGCCACTCTCAGGTTGTGGTTTCCTTGTCCGCCCCACCCTCTCATACCTTGGTTCTGAGAGTCGAAAGCCCAACGTTGTTTCAGTTGTTTACCATCCCAATCCCAAGCAGTTAAGGTTGTACGTTCATAATATCCTCTACACATCACCACACTTGGATGCTTTCCGTCCAGGTAGGCTACACAAGCCAGATAGCGTTCGCTCCTGTTACCATAGTCGTCTCCCCAGTTGCCCGAATTGAGTGCTGGCACATAATCGACCGTACACAGGTTCTCGCCTGTCAATCCGCTGAATACCGTCAGGTACTCGTTGCCCGACAAGATGCGTCCTTGTCTGCCTGTATGTGTTCTGTAGTCTGCTTCTGCATTCCCTATCACTTTCCCTTTCCCGTCAATCGTTCCGTCCGATGTTTTCATCACCACTTCTGCTTTCCCGTCTCCATCGAGGTCAAACACCATAAACTGTGTGTAGTGTGCCCCAGCCCGTATATTTCTACCAAGATCGATACGCCACAATCGTGTTCCATCCAACCGATAGCAATCAAACAGCACATTGCCTGTATAGCCATCATGAGCATTATCGTGTGAGTTCGATGGGTCCCATTTCAAGATGATTTCGTACTCTCCATCACCATCTACATCTCCCACTGAAGCATCGTTGGCACTATAGCCATATCGACGTCCGTCTGGTGTAGAACCGCCTTGAGGCACATCGAGCGGAATGCTGAGATATCCCTTCGGAGCATCTGCCTTCAGAGTATAACGCCCGTCATTCCTATGTGATTCTTTTCCTTTATCTACAGTCCTCACCTCATAGGTGGCAGCTCCTTCATTGGGAAGTTTGAGGTATGTAGCTCCCGTAATGGGTTGTTTGTTCTGACGTTTTCCGTCTCGATAGACATTGAAGGCTGTCGTCTGGCTGTCATCATCCAGATAGCGCCACGACACACTCACACTGTCACCTTCCTTCGTGGGACAGACCACAACCCCTCTGCCCATTTTCTCTCGCTGCATGTGTTTCAGATCGTATTTCGGTTGGGCAATCGTTGTCTGGCAGATAGCCAGCAGGGTCAGTAAAATGTAGATTCGCATGGTAGATTAGTATTGATGATGTAGTATTTGTTTGTGAACTTGTATGGAGTCGGTTTGTCAATACTCCCTCACGACCGTCCCCACCTTCACGGTCTGCATGTCGATAAACCCATACAGGCTGTAATAGATGGTGAAATATCCAAGTTGCGATACGTTGACAGAGTCGCCATAGGTCGTTTCCAGAAGGTCACGTAACACCTTCGAAGACACGTTTCGCTGCATCGACTCGTAGGTCTGCATCGCCTTGATATTGCAGTTATAAACAGCATTCCGATACGAGGCGTCGTTGATGGTTGCAGTCTCCGAGAATACCGAGTTGGAACCCGACAACGGAGCTGTTTTCGATGTGATGATCTTCATGATATAAGGTGTGAACACCGTATCCAGAACGTTCTCATACACCACACTGTCACAATATCCCTCGTATTCGATGGTTGCTGTAGCTTCGTCATTGGTATCTACCGAACAAGCCACAAAGGCTGTCACACCAAGACTCAGCAAAACCACATACATTAATTTTTTCATATCTCTTCTATTTTTCGTTATTCCGTTTCAAAAACTCTTCCGCTCTCGCAAGGTCTTCGGGTGTATCGATCCCGATGGTCTCGATATCCGATATGCCCACTTTGATGCGATAGCCATTCTCCAGCCATCTCAGTTGCTCCAACGATTCTGCCAGTTCAAGCGATGATTGCGGCAACTGTGTGATGGCTTTCAACACATTGATTCGGTAGGCATATATACCGATGTGCTTATAATATGTATGACCAGCCAGCCATTCTCCCTTGTCCTTTCCTCGTGTGAACGGAATGATGGAGCGCGAGAAATACAGCGCTTCCATATTGCGGTTCACCACCACCTTCGGAGAGTTCACATTCTCGAGGGCAGCAAATCCGTCAGCAGGCACGAAGGGTTTTACCAGTGTTGCTATATCAACCGATGGTTCATCAAAGCATGCCTTGATGGCATCAATCTGACGAGGTTGGATAAAGGGTTCGTCTCCTTGGATGTTCACCACTACATCATCATCTGCGAGTTGCAGTTTGCTGGCAGCCTCCCAACAGCGGTCTGTTCCACTCCGACACTCGGTGCTGGTCATCACCACCTGTCCCCCGAAGTCTTTCACGGCTTGCTCTATCCGCTCATCATCGGTTGCTACCCACACATCATCGAGCTGCCCCTTCACTTGGGCATACACCCTCTCTATCACCCTCTTCCCTCCAAGCATCGCAAGCGGCTTGGCAGGAAATCTGGTCGATGCATATCTTGCTGGAATAATACCTATAAACTTCATGTTCAAATCCCTTCCTAATCTTTCTTCATTACTGGAACGCCTCGTCTATCTGGTTCTCGTTCTCATCCACTTCCTGCTCGCCCACATGCTCCAAGCTGCGCAGTTCGTCCAGCTCATCATAGCATGGGTCGAAGTCCTCCGGCTCCTCAAACTTCTGATCTTGAGTGATGCCGAATCGTCCGTCTCTGTACACCTTATCCATAAACTTATGATAGATAGGCAAAGCAGCACGTGCACCTTGTCCGTAACCCATTGAGTCGAAGTGGATATCGCGGTCGTCTCCACCTACCCATGCACCTACTACGAGATGCGGAGTGAAGCCCATGAACCATCCGTCAGCATGCGAGTTGGTCGTACCGGTCTTACCTCCCATATCAGCTCGTATCGATGAGCGCAAAGCACGACCCGTACCGCTGTTGATCACACCACGCAGCATCGTCACCATCTGATAAGCAGCTTCAGGCGACAGCACCTCATTGGTACGAGGCGTGAACGTAGCCACCACGTTTCCGTCAGCATCTTCTATACGTGTGACAAGGAGCGGTTCCGTACGTAGTCCCTGATTAGCGAAAGCCGTATAGCCACTCACCATCTCGCCCACACTGATGTCACACGTTCCCAGACACAGCGTCAGGTTCGGCTCGATATTCACCGTATGGATACCAAACTGACGGAGCAGTCTGATGAAGTTCTCAGGACGCAACTGGTCAATCAGTCGGGCACTTGCCTGGTTGCTCGATGCAGCCAATGCAGCGGCAAGCGTACGATAGCCGCCTACTCCACCCTTCGGACTCCATCCACCTGCTGAGAATTGCGAGGTATTGATTTCGTCGCAAGGTGTCCAACCGTTCATCACAGCCAGACTATAGAGATAAGGTTTGATGGTCGAACCCACCTGACGGCGTCCACCATGGAAACCCAACACATTATCATATTGGAAATGCTTGAAGTTCAAGCCAGGCACGTATGCGCGCACATAACCCGTCTGCGGATCCATCGCCATCATCGCCGAGCGCAAGAACTTCTTATAGTAGAGAATAGAGTCACGCGGAGTCATCTCCGTCTCAAACTCAGAGCAAGTACCATCTTTCTCATACTTCATCAAGGTCATCGGCACCTTGGTGTTGAACGACTCCATGATTTGCTCTTCCGACCATCCAGCTTCTTTCAGCAGGCGATAACGCTCCGACTGCTTGATGGCACGATTCACGATACGGTCCACCCTATCCTTCTTCACACCGATATACGGGAAGGTCGAATAACGGTTTTTCAGCGTTTCGAAAGCAGGTTGCAGATATTTGGCCACATGCTCCCTCATCGCCTCCTCAGCATATTTCTGCATACGGGTGTCGAGCGTAGTGTACACCTTCAGACCATCCGTATAGATGTTATAGTACTCACCGTTCTTCTTCTTGTTCTTGTTACACCATCCGAACAACGGATCAGTCTCCCAAGCCAGCGAGTCGTCGTAGTACTGCTGATACTGCCACGAAGCATAGTCGCTTCTGTCAGGCTCCTTAGCCATCATCATCTGGCGCAGACACTCACGCAGATAAGGGGCAATACCCTCATTATGCGAAGTAATTTTGAACAGCGACACATCGACAGGCATCTGACTCGTATTGTCAAACTGTGCCCTCGTGATATACCCCTCTTTCAGCATCTGCTGCAGCACCACATTCCTACGCTCCTTGCACACCTGATTGTCGCGAACCGGATTGTAGAGCGACGGATTCTTACACATACCCACCAACACCGCACACTCGTTCAGGTCCAAGTCATGCGGAGCCTTACCGAAGTAAGTCTGCGCAGCACTCTTGATGCCCACAGCATTGTAGAGGAAGTCAAACTGGTTCAGGTACATCGCGATGATTTCCTCCTTCGTGTAGAACTTCTCCAGTTGAACGGCTATGTACCACTCAATCGGCTTCTGTAAGATACGCCCCTTCACATCGTGCGCCACATCCGTGTAAAGCTGCTTAGCCAGCTGCTGCGTCAGCGTACTACCACCACCAGCCGACTTATCACCCATGATCAAAGTCTTTACGATGGCACGTCCCAACGCTTTGAAGTCGATACCCGAGTGCTCGAAGAAACGCTCGTCCTCCGTAGCCACCAACGCCTTCACCAGATTCTCAGGGATAGAGTCATACGGCACCATCACACGATTCTGGCTCGCATAGCTCCAAGTGCCCAGCAGCACCCCGTCGTCCGAATACACGCGCGAAGCATATTTGTTAATAGGGTTCTGCAGCTCTTCAATATCAGGAATGTTACCCAGCCAACCCTTCGAGATTGAATAGACGACACCCATTCCCGCCAGCAAAATCACCAGCACACAGATCCACACCATCATGACCCCAGCGGCCACACTCTGATTCTTTTTTTGTTCCTTATCCATTGATTCGTTCTATTATTTCATTGCAAAGTTACGAAAAATCCCATTACACAACTACAAAAACAATTCATTTTTAATTCCCCACCACCGTTTTTTAATTAAAATTAAAAACTAACATGCACAATCCACCATCATAAATGCATCACAACAACCAAGTTTAAGGGTTTAAGAGTTCAAGGTTCACAGTTTACGATTTACGATTGACCATTGACGATTGACCATTGACGATTGACCATTGACGATTGACCATTGACGATTGACCATTGACGATTGACCATTGATTTATTTGATGATTTTAGACAGCCCTGAAAGGGCGAAATAATTTAGGATAGGGCGGAAGCCCTATTTCGTTTTAAACACCCCACCCATCGCCCTGAAGGGGCGAAATATTATGTCTTTCAGATAGGGTTTCCACCCTATCCTTTGTTATGTCACCCCTACGGGGTTTCTAGGTTCCCTCGTCCTCCCCCTAAAGGGGGAGCCAGAGGGGGGCATGTTAGTCTCCTGGATCAAATGGTTCGTCACTACCACCACCACCAGCAACTGGGAACGCAGCTGTTACGACAGCGCTTGCGCTAGGCATAACGAAGCTACCAGTCTTGGTTGTACCAGCGGTTTCGATTTCGATTGCCTGTCCGTTTACACGGAGTTCTGTCATGTTAGCAGCGTTGGTAACGGTTACGTTGACGGTCTTTCCAGCCTCGATGTAGCTGCCACTTGCAACAGAACTACCGTCAACTGCCAGACTTACTACAGCAGAGCCGAAGTCGCCTGAACGCTGTGTGGTAACCTGATAAGTAGTTGCAGCCTGCTGACCGGAATCCTCGCCGGAACCAGATGCGCTTGATACAACTGAACCACCGTTGAGTGGCAGAGACTTGCCAACTGGCCAAGTTGCAAATGCCTGTGCAGAAGAAGGACCAATTCCTACACAAACGAACGATGCCTTTGAGCGCAGCTGAACGCCATCACCTTCGCGGGAGTTGATTGCACAAGCAAACGTGTTGCCAAGTGTGTTGGCAGGGATGCCTGGAGCAACTGCAGTTACCTCAACATAACCACCCTCGAAACCGAGTGTAGCGTTGCGGAAACCAGCACCAGCGTTAGCACCGAACTTGCTGTTCACATTGTCTGCGTTTACTTGGTCTGCGCTGTCGTCAAGAACAGCCAAACGAACGTAACCGAACTTGTAAGCAGCATACGTTGAAGTTGGGAAAATCACACAAATAGTGTGATAAGCACCAATGCGAAGCCCGTTCTCTTGGCAGAATTGTGCCATGTTGTCGCAAGGAATGCGCAACTTGATGGTTTCGTGCTCTCCGTCGATTGCGTTCACGATTGGACGCTCTGCAACTGGCAGAGTTCCATCCGAAATCTGGAACGAACCTGGAACGAATGAACCAACCTTGTAAAGCGGATAGCCGAAACGACCAGCATTGGCGTTTGCATCAGCTTTCAAGAGAGGCAGGTTTACAGCCATGAACTTGCTGTAGCTGTTCTGCCCTGTGGGGACACCTTCCCATGAATGATTGACGATTTGACCCATTGCTTTGTATGCAAGTCCACAAGCTGCCATGAGAATACGCTGACGCATCTGCATAGCTGAACGTGGGTTCTTGATACGATAAACACGGTCCTTGATGATTTGCTTACCTCCACGAACTGCGAAGGTCAAAGACTTGGTACTACCACTTTTAATACCAAAAAAATTTTCACCCTGTGCCATATTTTTGCACTTTCTTTCAACAAATCAACCTATTTTCTGCGTAATTTTTAGTCGTCCAAAGTTAACTGCGAACTAACTAGGAACTAACTGCGAACTAACTGCGAGTTGATTTGTCGATGCAAAGTTACAAAAAATATAATAAAATATACAATATTTTATTATATTATTTTGTAAAAGCCACTTTCGCTATGCGAAAATATATGTTTTTGCAAAGTAGAGATTGCAAAATTTTGTCTTTTTGTCATTTTGTCTTTTTGTCTTTTGGTCTTTCTGTCATTTTACTAACCAGTCAAAAAGTAAAATTTTATATATTATATATTATATATATATTATATAAAATTCAGCCAGTTTCCCCACCTGAAATGACAAAATGACAAAATGACAAAACGACAATTCGCATTTGTGAACGCAAAACCAGCAGATTTTTAGCAAAAACAGCCGTTTTGTGTAAATGAGTGGTAAATCACATGTAAACTATTTCAACCAAATGAAAGATCGTTATTAGATAATAAAAAACGGGAATATCATCGATGAAATGGGCGATTATTTGCAATATTGCATAAGTTTTTATATGCAATAATACAGCATTATTACAACAGATTTATCACATATAACACATGTACGTTTTAAATAAAATCTATTCAAACAACCTATTTTCACTTAGAGAAAGGACAACTCTTACCCAAAGGAACCTTGGACGGATAGCTCATTAAAGTTTCATGCGTATGCTTAATTCCATCAACAAAAGAGGCTCCTACCCTAAGGAAGAAGCCATGATCATTATGATTTTATTGTTTATAGTTTTATAGCCGGGTTTTACGATGCAAAGATAACATATTTCTCTATAACAGCCAAAAGTTATGTGTATTATTTCGTGAACACAGAAAAAAAATGTCGGTTATCCCATTCGAAAATGTAGATTGTTCATTTTGATCCGATGAATAGGAACAACATGGATAGGAGGACGAGGGCAAGGTCGAAGAGTTTGGCTCGGAGATTCTTCTCGTGGAAGAAGATGGCTCCGCAGAAGAAGGATACGACCACACTGCTACGACGAATCATACTGACGATGCTGATCATTGCTTCATCCTGACTGAGGGCATAGAAATAGACGAAATCGGCTGCGGAGAGGAACAGGGAGATGAGGATGATGGACCAATCCCAATGGAAGGGTGTGGTTTTCTTGCGATGAGGGTACCAAAGGAGCAGCAACATGATGAGCATCATGAAGAACTGATAGATGTTGTACCAGGACTGAACAGCCATCTTGTCCAACCCCACCCCTACCCCAACAGGTGCCATGAGGTAACGGTCGTAAAGTCCGCTGATGGCTCCCAGCACATTGGCAAGCACCACGAGGGCTATCCATTTGTTGTGCTTGAAGTCTATTCCTTCTTTCTTTCCGCTACGACTCATGAGGTAGAACGAGATGATAGCGATGGTGACACCTACCCATTGCCACAGATTGAGGTGTTCGCCCATGAACGTGAGTGCACCGATCAGCACCATCACCGGACGTGTAGCATTGATGGGTCCGACGATGGTGATGGGTAGGTTCTTCATTCCGAAATAGCCACAAATCCACGAACTGAGCACGATGACGGACTTGAGCAGGATGTAGCGATGTTCTGCCCACCCATAGCTGTAGGTATAGAAAAGGCTGTCGGAGGATAGCCATCCCTGTGAGGAGGAGATGATGAAGGGCAGGAAGATGAGACTTGAGAAGAGGGTGTTGAGCAACAGGACAGGTATCACTGCATTATGGTCCAATGCCTTCTTCTTGAACACGTCGTAGAAGCCCAACAGGACAGCCGACATAAAAGCTAACAGCAACCACATCATAGCAGTATCTTCCATTGCATGTTGAGTACCCACCGATTGGTAAACCAGTCGGAGAAGGTGTGGTTGTAATCACAACCGATTCCCATGAGATAGGAGCGGTTTTGCAGGAAATTCATCTGAATGCCTCCTCCCACCTCGGGACTCAACTCACGGTTTAATCGTAACAGTTTATTGTCGATATAGCGACCTCCCCCATAGAGGCGGAAACCGACTCGCACATTCGCACTGAGTGGCAGGGAGCATACGGCTCCTACATCGAGGTGATAGCGGTCGAGATTGGAGTTCGCCCCATCGCGTTCGATGCTGCAGGTTGCTACCCTTGCAATGGCTTCCATACCCCATTTGGAACCAAAGAAGTGGCTGTATTCCAAACCCGCATCGAACGTGGTGCTGCTATTCACCTTACCTTCCTGACCTGCCTCGAATCCGGAAACCAGTGTGAGGGCTGAGGGATTTGTCAGATAGTCGATATTACGAGTCACATCCTTCAGTTGCAACTTAGGACGACGAATGCCATCCTTGCCCAACATCAGGTCGGTGAGGAAATAAGCAAAATTCGTAGCTACCGAGCCAATACCCGCACCCACATAGGTTTCTGCCAACCAATGTTCGTTGTGACGCACCCTGAGGAACTGAGTGGCTGTAGCAGCCGCATATCCACCCACACTGATCCAAGGGCTGATATGTCCGAACTCACGATGTAGGATGGTAGCACTTGCAAAAGCCATCGCTGTGTGACCAGAAGGCATACCCTTTGTGTCCTCCCAGTTGGGGCGCAATTCGTCAACTCCCTTCACACTTTCTGTGATACCTGCAGTCAATCCAATTGCCAAAGCATTTGCAATCAGCATCCGTCGTGTGGTACTACGCGACTCTACACCCGCAGCCTTGAGACCCCAAGCGGCCGCAAGAGGCGAGAAGGCTACTCCATAATCCAACATATCGGAATCGTGAGACTTCATCGGTGAAGTGAGCTGACGACGGAAATGGTTGTCCTTATGCAAACTGAGCAAACCACGTGCCAGAAGGTTCACCCCATCGAAATGCATCCTCAACTCCCTGCGTGTGAGACCATCCTCGTATGCGTTGATCACTTCGAGCACTTGTTCCTGACGCTTCACTTCCTCACTCATCGCTTGTTCGATGCGTCGCCAGAAAGCGGTGTCGATATCCTCATAGGCAATCGTATCTGTCTGAGCATGAAGACCTAACGAGGACAGCATGAGCATCATGCAGGGAATGGCTCGTCGCAACACTTTCTTCCAACGGATGGAGAGGTAGAAAGTACGAACGAGCAGATGGACGAAATAGCCTACATACACAGCTTGGATGCCGATGAAACGGAACAGACCTGCATAGGAAAGTACAAAGCCCAAAGCTGCAAACAGCATGCAATCGCGCACCTGACGACCTGCTGTAGCTCCGATATAGACTCCATCCCACATGAAGGCCGCACAACTGATGAGCGGCATCAGAACGAGCCAGAAGAGGAATGGACGCGACCCTTCGATGACACTTTGGTCTTTCGTCATCAGATGTATCATCTGTTCACCTCCTAATAAATATAATAAGGTGAAGATAAGTCCCACACCAAGTGTCCAGACAAACAACAGACGGACTGCACGAACAGCCTGAGGACGATCGTGGGCACCGATGAATCGTCCCACTAACGCCTCGCCTGCATAAGCGAACCCATCGACAACATAGCTGAACACCATAAAGAGTTTCATCATGATGGTACCTACAGCCAAAGCCTCATCACCGTAGTTCGAAGTGAGTGCTGTGAATCCCACATACACCACCATGAAGCCCAACGAGCGCAAAATGAGATTGCCGTTCAAGGCTGCCAGATGCTTGATTTTGTCCCATCCGATACTGGCTTTTACAGCGATGTATTTGAAATAGCCACGATAGCCCAACACCAAAAGCATGACTGCTGTGAACAACCCTGTGTATTGTGCAATCACCGTTCCGTATGCCACTCCGATAGCACCAAGAGGTGTATAGACCGCCAAATAGAAACTTGCAGCCATATTCACCACATTGACCACAATATCGCAAATCATCGGGTTGACCGTGTTCTGAGCACCGATGAACCACCCCTTGAACGCCATCAGCGACAAGGTGGCAGGTGCAGCCCAGATGCGAATCCAGAAATACTGACGCGCAAACGACTCGACCTCAGGCGAACAAGGGACACACAGCATCACCACATCGACAAACAGCCACCCGATGGCGAATATGAACACAGCCGCCATGAGGGCGATTGAGAGACTTTGAGTAAAGATGTCCATCATGCCCTGAGGGTCCTTACGTCCGAATGCCTGAGCCGTCATTCCACCCGTACCGACACGCAAGAATCCGAAATTCCAATACAGCAAATCGAACAACATCGAGCCGATAGCGATTCCGCCAATAGCTGATGCGTTTGCGATGTGACCTGCAATAGCAACATCGACGATACCCACAATGGGAACCGTGATATTAGCCAATATGCTTGGTATGGAAAGTCGAAGTATCTGTTTGTTCATCAATCAGACGAAATTTGATGCAAAGGTACAAAGAAATTAAGAGGTAAGAGGTAAGAGGTGAGAAAAAATGAAAAAAAACATCACGTGTAAGTGGTTAAATGATAAATAATTTGTACTTTTGCATCCAAATATACACTCAAAAGTATGAAATACAGACTATTCATGATCTTAGCTCTCATGTGGTGCGCATCAGCGATGGATGCACAAAACGTGAAGGAGCTTTTTGTCAGCATACCCGACACAATACTACCGACGCTCACAAAGAACGACCGTATGGATATGGTGGACCTCATCGAAAACAAGATGGAGAACGAAGTGACGAACCGGCTCAAAGGCAAGTCGCGACTGACGAAACTTACCGACAATCTGGCAAAAATACAGTTGTCGGAACGTTCAGAGGTGCAACTCTGCAAGCTCCCTACCCCGAACAGCTTCCTTATCTGCATGATTCATTCCGTACAAGCAGATGCGTGGGACAGTAATGTACAATTCTACAATCCCGACTGGACTCCCGCATCCTATCATTTATCATTATCAGCAAGCGGGAACTTTATCATGACTTTCCAGCATTACGATTTCACGGACGATACGACCCTCAAAGTGTCAACCTCAGACTTGAAATTATCGGATTCAGGAGAGATTGCCCTGCATCAGGGACGCACCGTTTCCATCAAATGGAACACCAACCAACAGAAATTTGTAGCTAACGAGGCGCAACAATAATAAACAAGGTGTAACATGCAATGGCTCAACAACATACGTCAGATAGGCAGGGCGACACACACATGCAGGGTGTGGTATCAGGTGCTGAAGATGGTGCTACCGCACCAAACAGCCAGACTGACCATTGAAGAAGCCGAACGCATCATGACGCAAAGATATGCCGACCGAGGTACTTCGTGCAAGAAAGACAACCGCATCGCAACTCAACCCGAATACGATTTGGAGATAATCGTGCCGGTATTCAATGCAGACAAGTATCTGGAAGCTTGTATCGAGTCCATCACCAGCCAAGTGACCGATTACAGATTTCATGCGACATTCATCAATGATGGCAGTACAGACAAGAGTGCTGACATCTTGAAGCAGCATGAGCACGATGAGCATATCACCATCATCACTCAGGAAAATCATGGAGTATCAGCCGCACGCAATCAAGCATTGGCACACATCAATGCGCGCTATGTGATGTTTGTCGATGCAGACGACCTCTTGCCTCAGAACGCGATCAGTTTCCTAATGGAGAAAGCCTACGAATTGAATGCAGACGTGGTGGAAGGGTCGATAGAAACGACTGACGGTACGATACAGAAACCACTCATAATGCATACAGACGACAATGATGTTCGCCAACTATCGGGATATGTATGCAGCAAAGTGTTCGCAGCCAGACTGTTCGAACATATCGGATTCCCTGAACATTATCGCTACGAAGACACAATCCTCTCGCTCATTCTCTACCCTATGGCAAACAAGACAGCTACCATCAGCGAGACCACCTATCTCTATAGACAGCACGAAAGCAGTTTCACGTCCAATGAACAAGGCAACTACGCCATACTCGATGCCTATTGGGTAGTAAGACAACTGATTGGAACAGCCATAGAAATGGTTGCCTCAGAACGCCACTATCTGGTTTACGAAGCTTTCCTTCAAGGGATGAAACTATCGGGGTCGCGCATGATCAGTTTGGACAAGGATACTTGTATGGCATATTTTGCAGCAATGTGCGAACTGGCTAAACGCTATTTCCCGAACCACATCTCCATTCCTTCCGATAAGACACACAAAGCACTCGCAGCTATCGACGAAGCTGTGAGAAATAAAGATTTCACGAAGTATATCCTTGCTTGCAACCTTCTATAACCCAAATCGGTCATTCGGATTTGGGGTTAGATGCGCCTTGTTAACCACTTCAAGGTGAAATACAACCATTCTTGCAAGCGGAAGAGCGTCCACGAAGAACGAAGAGGCATATAGCCGAATTTACGCAACTGCTTTTCTGGTACTAAATCCCAATCCACACTATCATAATCGTCACGAATCAGTTGCCAAGCCTCCTTACGCTGTTCAGCGGAATAGTATCGACGACCATACAGATAGAGATGTCGGATGGCGTTTACCACCATGAGCCAACGAAAATGCTCGTGAGCACTTCGAACAGACAACGAATAATTGCGTAAATGACCTGACATCGCTACATGCGACTTTAACCCTCCGAAAATCGCCATATTCATGGCATGCGAGAGCGACTCATCAAGCAAACGGTAATAATAGATGCCCTGACTCTGAATGATGTAGGGCGATTCGAGGAAGTGGAGCAAAGCCGTATTATCCTCACCATAGACGCGATCGGCATTATCGTAGAGAATACGTAGTTGAAGAGGGCGACGAACCAGATAGCGACCAGATACGTGCCAAGGCATGCTGTGATAGAACACTTCCTCACCTTTTGCCTCACGAAACTCCCAACGCCCCTCTGGGTAGAAGACGCTACCATCGGGACGCACACGCATCTCTTTCAGCAACACACACTCCACATCATCACGCCCATCGAATTCCTTCACAGCCAACTCCAACGCATCGGGAGCCAGCCAGTCGTCATCATCAAGCACGGTAATAAACTCTCCACACGAAGCCAGAATGCCCGCATTACGAGCCAATTGAGCACCACCATTCACCTGTTGCTCAACTACCTTCACACGTGAGTCCTCCTGAGCTAAAGCATGAAGCAACTGGAGAGAGCCATCAGTCGATACGTCATCCACACAAACAACTTCCACATCTTTTAGGGTCTGAGCCAACACTGATTCGACACACTGACGCAGATGTTTCTCCATATTATATACCGCAACAATCACACTAACTTTCGTCATACGATATCAAATACTTTCGTTATCAGTTACAAAGATAGACATTTTCCTTGAATGATTCATCAAGAAAATACAAAAAAAATGCAATTAGTAAATGGTTGAATAGTAAATTATTTGTATCTTTGCATCCGCAAGACGAAAATGAACAGATGGACAACGAAAGCAATAACCGAAGTAGCCGCATCGCCCGCAACACATTGTATCTGTATGGGCAGATGTTGGTACAGCTTGCCGTGAGTCTGTTCACATACCGCGTGGTCATCCTGACCTTAGGTGATATTGATTACGGTATCTTCACGGTTGTAGGTGGTGTGATGAGTGTGTTCATCGTGCTCAACTCACTTGTGGCAGCTACCATGCGTTTCATCACTTATGCCCAAGGCGAGAAGAAGAGTGTCGAAGAGTTGCACACGATTTTCAGTACCGCCCGACTGGTACATCTCACCATCGCAGCCCTTGTGTTCCTCTGTGCGGAAACCTTCGGACTTTACTATGTTTGCAATTATCTGGTCGTTCCACCAGAAAGACTGACTGCTACCATCATCATCTATCAGTTCTCAATCATCACGTCCCTGATAGGCATCATGAGTGCTCCCTACGACGCACTGATTGTAGCGCACGAGAAGATGGGCGTGTTTGCATCAATCGGCATCTATAACGTACTCGTCAACCTCATCATCATCTTCCTGGTGAAATATACCAATACCGACAAGCTGATTCTCTATGCTGCACTCATCATGCTGATACAGGTGAGCATGCGACTGATTTACGGTTGGTATTGCAACCGATTCTTCCCAGAGACCCGAGGACGATGGGTGTTCGATAAACAGTTGTTTATCAGTATGCTGAAATTCGGAGGATGGTCGTTCAATGGTACGTTAGCATCAATAGGTTACTCACAGGGAATCAACCTGTTGCTCAACTTCTTCTTCAACGCAGTGATGAATACTGCCTACGGAGTTGCGAACCTCGTACAAAGCAAGCTCTATCTGTTTGCCGAGAATGTCTTGACAGCAGTTCAGCCACAAATCGTAAAGAGCTATGCAGCAGGCGATTTCAAATACCTGCACACATTGGTGATTACAGCTTCGAAGTTTGCCTTTCTGCTGCTTTACATGCTCTCGCTTCCTATATTGCTGAACACCTACTACGTTCTCTTCATCTATCTGGGCGATGTTCCCGAATACACAGTGTGGTTTGTACGCATGTCCATCATGTGTATGATGGTTCACACGCTCGGAGGAGTCATGTGTATGGCGATTCATGCAACAGGTCGAATCGCAAAGTTCCAGATGATCGAAGCCAACCTGCTATTGCTCATCGTACCGCTTGCGTGGTTCTGTTTGTGGAAAGGATTCTCGCCCGTTTCCGTATTTATTGTACAGTTGGTTGTATTCATCGTTACACAAATCGCACGAATGCTCATTGTGTGCCCAGCCATCAAGCTGTCGGTATGGAAGTACACAAAAGAAGTATTACTTCGTTGCTTCATCGTGGTCATCATCGGTAGCATCATACCGGTAATTGCCCACCTGACCGATGTGATGATCGAGTATCCACTCACTAAGATTATCATCAACACATCCATCTGCCTCCTTTCTACCATACCAACCATCTACTATATCGGATTGGATAAGGAACAGCGCCAGTTCGTAACCGACCGAATCCAACGAATCCTCCACCCCAAAGACGCAGTCAACCCATAAAAAAAGCACCCACAACCTATTGTGAGTGCTTCTTTATCTGTTACCCAAAGAATTACTTCTTCTTGATCACTGCATAGCGGCTCATGAACTTATCAACGCGACCTGCTGTGTCGACGAGTTTAGCCTTACCTGTGTAGAATGGGTGTGATGTAGAAGAGATTTCAAGCTTAATCAGCGGATACTCCTTACCTTCAAATTCGATAGTCTCGTTTGACTTAGCACAAGACTGAGAGAGGAACATATCACCGTTGCTCATATCTTTGAAAACAACTGGACGATAATTCTCTGGATGAATACCTTTTTTCATTTCGTTTTACTTTTTATTGTTTTTATACAGTTCAAATTTTGTTCTGGTGAACAATAAAATTATCTCATTCGACTGCGGCTATCCGCAATCGGGGTGCAAAGGTAGTAAAAATTTACTATTTGACAATTTTCTATTTACATTTTCGCACAAAAACCCCGTTTTTTTCTCTTTCCAGTTCGATTTTGCTCTCAACAGCATCAAATTTCCTACAGTTAATTGCATATTTCTCCTCGCCCTAAAGGGAGGGGTGCAGGGAGAGCATCTTTACTTTATCACAATTCGCCCTTGAGGTTCCGCATACTCCTTTCCGATATGTCCTTTCAGATTCTCTGTCACATACTTAATAAGACACTCGTTGTAGAGGATGATGTTGGGTTTGTTGATTCTGTTCTGTTTCAGCTTGCTCAGGAAACCTCCACCAGTCACACAATAATCAATCGTAGCCATATTGTATGTACGGTTCATATCAACAGGCTCATAGCTATTGGTCGTTTTGTTCAGCATCACCAAATCTGTGATGCGCTCACTACCCTCTTTATCTTTGTTTATCGTGAACTTGATGCCCGACACCTGCGGGAAATCACCATGTTCAGCAGGAGTATATTTGGTACAAGCTGCGAGCACATCTCTCAACTCCGCTCCTGTGATATCAATGGTGCATACATAATTGTCGAAAGGTAGCAACTCGACCAATTCTCCATAAGTCAGTTGACCAGCATGCACATCCACACGCATTCCTCCACCATTCGTCATCGCAAAATCCGCATCAGTCACGATTCGGTAAGCATCGGTCACCAAGTCACCCACATTCGCTTCCTCATAGCGAACTCGCTGACGACCTTCATCATCGAGAATACGCAATTCTACATCACTTTGGCAGATTACACGGCTGGTCTGAGCGTTCAACAGATTTAAGACGCTATCGGTCGTAATGCGGACTATCTGGTCACGATAAGGGAAATCGCTCAGCTTGAAGAGTTCAGTCGACATCTTGCCGTCAGGACGGATGATGAGTTTTCCTGCATTCGCATATTTCGTACCTGTTTGAGCAATCAGTACAGGCTTACCTATTTTGTTTATCACAATCTCCTGAGGAATCTCAGAGTGGGAATGTCCGTCGAGAACGACATCAATACCTGTTGTCGCCTTAATCAATCCGTGAGAATCCACATCGATGTCAGTTGGCTCTTCACCAAGATGCGAGATGACAACCACATAATCAACCTTCTTACGGATTTTGTCGACAGCCTTCTGAACCAACTCATAAGTGGTCTTTTCACATAGGTCGTACAACTTCGTTCCGTTATCGTCATAGAAGGCATATTCCTCCGTGTAGAGACTTGTAGGAGTAACCACTCCCACAAATCCAATGGTCTTCTTTCCGATCTTCCTGATGGCACTCTCAGCAAACACACGCTTACCTGTAGCAGCATCAACCAAGTTCACACAAAGCACAGGAGCGTTAAACTGCTTGAACAGCTCCAACATACGAGGTGTTTTGTAGTCGAACTCATGGTTACCCAGCGTGACAGCAGTGAATCTCATCTGATTCATGATGTCGATGATATACTGTCCTTTCGACAATGCGCCAGCAGGTCCTCCCTGCAGGAAGTCTCCATCCGAAACCAAGCAGGTATAGGCAGTATCGACCATCAAATCGCGTAGTGCAGCCATCTTTGCATAACCCTCGATGCCACAATGTACATCGTTTTCAAACAACACTACAGTACTCTTGTCATTATAAGTCTGGCATCCTGAAATCGCCAGGCTGACAATTGTCAGCGCAATCAAATTTTTATATTTCATACTATTTATTAATTAACTTCTGCTCTTAGCTCTTAGTTATTGAACTTTGAACCTTGAACTTTGAACCTTGAACTTTGAACCTTGAACTCTTCAGAGTTCCTACTCCCCGCCCTAAAGGGAGGGGCAAGGGGGAGGGTCTGTTCCTTCTTTATTCTTAAATGCTTTATGTAGTAAGCAGAAAGCATACTTTCTGTTGTTTTATGGTGCAAAGTTACGAAATAATTCATAATTCATAATCCTTAATTCATAAATATTTTGTAATTTTGCAGTCGTTTTTAGAATTAACTCGAAAAACTAATTCGGAAATCGTAAAATAGTAATTCGGAAATCGTAAAATAGTAATTCGGAAATCGTAAAATAGTAATTCGGAAATCGTAAAATAGTAAATATTATTACATTATCAAAATTATGGTTAATTACAAAGATCTTGGTCTCGTAAACACTCGCGAGATGTTTAAGAGAGCCGTTGCAGGCGGTTATGCTATTCCTGCATTCAACTTCAACACAATGGAACAGATGCAGGCCATCGTTATGGCTGCAGTAGAAACCAAGTCTCCTGTCATCATGCAGGTATCAAAGGGTGCACGCAACTATGCAAACGCTCAGATTCTGCGTTATATGGCTGAAGGCGCTGTTGCATACGCAAAGGAACTCGGATGCGAGCATCCTGAAATCGTTCTCCACCTCGACCACGGAGACAGCTTCGAACTTTGTAAGGATTGTATCGATATGGGCTTCTCAAGTGTTATGTTCGACGGTTCTTCACTGCCTTACGAGGAGAATATCAAGATTTCTCGTCAGGTTGTAGAGTATGCTCACAAGTATGACGTTACAGTAGAGTGTGAGCTTGGCGTTCTCGCTGGTGTTGAGGATGAGGTTGCTTCTGCTGAGTCTCACTATACAAAGCCTGAGGAGGTTATCGACTTCGCTACACGTACAGGTTGCGACTCTCTCGCTATCTCTATCGGTACTTCACACGGTGCTCACAAGTTCACTCCTGAGCAGTGCACACTCGTAAATGGTGTTCTCGTTCCACCACCATTGGCATTCGACATCCTTCACGAGATTGAGAAGAAACTGCCTGGATTCCCAATCGTTCTTCATGGTTCTTCATCTGTTCCAATGGAGGAGGTAGAGACAATCAACAAGTATGGTGGTCACCTCGAGGCTGCTATCGGTATTCCTGAGGAGCAGTTGCGTAAGGCTGCTAAGAGTGCTGTATGCAAAATCAACATCGATTCTGACTCTCGTCTTGCTATGACTGCAGCTATCCGCAAGCACCTTGCTGAGCATCCTGGAGACTTCGACCCACGTCAGTATCTGAAGCCAGCTCGTGAAAACATGAAGAAGATGTACATCCACAAGATTGTGAACGTACTCGGTTCTGACGGAAAGCTCGCTCAGTAATACGAAGACAAATTTGAACAGAATAAGGAGGGTACTCTAAAGTGCTCTCCTTATTTTTATTATATTAATTATAGTTAATGCTGTTTTCATCTTCACTACTCACTATTCAACAAAAATACTCATCCAATTACAAAATCTATACTTTAAACTTTGAACTTTAAACTTAAAACTAAAAAAATGCACGCTCTGCATCGAAGTTCTCTCTTTTTTTCTTAACTTTGCATACAAGAATAAACAGTCAAATCCAAAAAAACAAATAGTTATGAAACACTTGTTTGCCATCTATACTCTGGTATTGATGTGCTTGCTACCCTCGGTAACAAACGCACAGGAGTCGAATACCATCAACGATCAGGTTGTACGACAAAAGGAGATTGAGAACGGGGGAACAGGACGCTATCGTGCCATCATCGTCAGTGAGCAGTCCCTACCCGATTTCACCATCTATCGTCCACGCAACATCCAGTATGCAGCTCGTCGTGAAGGAGCTTTACCCATTCTGATTTGGTGCAATGGTGCTTGTTCGGGTTCTTCGATTGGTTACGAGCGTATGCTGAACGAAATCGCCTCGCACGGCTATGTGGTTGTGGGTATTGGTTCGTTCGAGATGGTTGACAGCGAACGCGACGATGGAGGTTCAAACGAGAAGATGGTGGTTGATGCAATCAACTGGCTGGTACGACAGGAGAAACTGAAGTCGAGCGACTACTACAAGGCTATCGATGTAAAGAACATAGCACTCTCGGGCCATTCATGTGGTGGAGCGCAGGCAATTGCCAACTGTGCGAACACAAGGGTGAAAACGCTCCTCATCATGAACGCCGGTATGGGAGGTATGTCGATGGGTGGTGCTTCGCCCAACACACTCAATTCCCTTCATTGCCCCCTCATCTATATGACAGGAGGTCCCGACGATGTGGCATACGGGAATGCTCAGACAGATTTCGGAAAAGTAAAGGTGAAGGTCGCATGGGCTGACTTGTCGAATGCAGGTCATGGGGGTACATACGGAGCTGCTCATGGTGGAGAATTCGGACGTATCGCCATCAAATGGATGGATTGGCATCTGAAGGGTATGAAACAGAATGCACGCCTCTTCCTAAAGCCCGACCTTACTGGATTCTCACGTAACTGGAGCATCAACACCCGCAACTTCACCACTCGCGACATGAAGTACGACGAACCGTTTGAGGCTATTGAAACCGTCACCGATACAGTATTCAATCGAGCTGCCCATGAAGATTCTTTCGACTTTGGTGCTGATGTCAGTTCACTGACGATAGAGACCAACAGCGGACGGGTGTTCTATAATAGTGAAGGTCAGCGAAAGACGCTGATACCGATTTTGAAAGAGAAGGGCATCAATAGCCTCCGTCTGCGTGTGCTGGTCAATCCGTCCGACAACAACTACACCAGTAGCTATGCGAAATCGATTGCCAACACAGCCCGGACACAGCAACTGAACGTGATGCTCGACCTGCATTATTGCGACTGGTGGGGCGATAACGTAACACCTAATGCTTGGTCCTCCTATACGTTGGAACGTCTGGTAACAGCTGTGAAGAGCCACACGACAGCGGTTGTCAGAACGATGAATCTGACTCAACGACTGAAATGGGTACAGATTGGCAACGAAGTCGATCAAGGTATGCTATGGAACACAGGACGCAACATGGATAACTTTGTTCAGTTTGTGAATACTGCACATGAGGTCATCAAGGAAATCAATCCCGAAGTGCAGACAGTCATTCATATTTCGGAGTGCGAAGATACCCAATGGATGACCGATTACTTCGACACCCTTCAGGCAAAGGGTGCACAATGGGATGCAATCGGATTGTCTGTACACGTGAAAGGCACAACACTCACTCCATCACGACTGACAGATAAGGTGATAGAGAATGTGAAGGTGTTGAAAGAGCGATACGGCAAACCTGTACTGATTGTTGAGACGGGTTACTACAACGATCGTGAGTTGGAAGCCAATCAGTGGTTGTGCGATTTGCTCACCAAGCTGATTGATGCAGGAGCTGCTGGGCTCTACTACTGGGAACCAGAACTGACAGAAGACTTCCACCTCGGAGCGTGGAATCCACGAACTCGCAGGCCATCTATTGCCCTCGATGCTTTCATGGGTCTCCGTCATCACGAAGGAACATACGATGCCATCCATGAGTTACAATCAGGAACCGAAGAAGCTACTACCCACACTGAATATTTCACACCCGATGGCATACGTATCTCACAACCCCAGCGAGGCATTACCATTGTTCGCCAACATGTAGGCAATCATGTTCAAACCTATAAGATGTACGTGAGGTGAAGTAAGAGCTAAGAGCTGTAGAGCTAAGAGCTAAGATGGTTCAGAGGTTAATGGTTAATGGTTAATGGTTCAAAGTTCAAAGTTCAAGGTTCAAGGTTCAAGACAGACTCCTCCACCATAAATGGTCCCCCTCCTCTTTTAAGAGGAGCGATTAAATAAGCTGCTCCCCTAAGATAGGGGAGCTGTCACAACGTGACTGAGGAGTATGAACTAAGAACTAAGAGTTTTAGTGTCTAAGGTGCCTTTGACTTTTGACCTCAACACTTTCTACTTTCAAAAGCCAAAAGACATCGGGCAATTGTCTCACCCTTTCCGTCCCGACTGAAATGCTTGCGTATTTCCACCTGATAGCGAAGCGGTTCCTGTTCCTTCACAAAGAACGACAACTCGTCACCATAGTAAGCCTCAGCCACGTATGCAATCTCTGCTCGACGGATACGATGTGTGGTGTAGAAGTCCTTTGAGAACAAATCCAGGATATGTGAGATATATTTGATGCTGTTGAAGTGTCCATTACAATCCAGGTCACTATACTTAGCCTCGATGGTAGAAACAGGTTCCACATCGGTAAGCGGGCGAAGACGACTATGTGTATCCATCTCACACGGTATTTCAGGTCCCAACCATTGTTGGAATTCCTCACCGTAGAACGAAACCAAATCCAAAGGCTGACGTGTTGTATTGTCAATCATTGCCCAGATAGAGCGTGCATAACCATACACTTCACCCGCATCGTTCTTGATACAGAAATTACGGTTGGTAAACATGCGATACACATTCTCAATCCATGTATCAATATGATAGTTGCTATAGATGGGAGGCATCTGCGACATCTCGATCGACAGACGCGACAACACCCATGAGTGGTTCGCCTTCAGCAAGTCACTGAAACCAAAACCACGCTTCGAAGCGTGATTCTCTGCACAATTCAACAAATCACGACCTAAGACGTCGTACGACAGTTCGCGCTTGAAATCCGTACTGAAAGCATCAGAACGGAAATGTAGTGTCTCTATTTTGTTTGCCATTTATACCTTAATATATTATTTGCATGCAAAATTACAAAAAAAACACAATCTGTAATCTATAATTCATAATATTTTTGTACTTTTGCGGTGTAATACGATTATCAACTAAAAAAATTGCCCTATGAAACGACTTACAACCTTGTTATTTGCATCGATGCTCTCTGTTGCATCTTTTGCACAAGACCCCAACTTCCACATCTATCTGGCATTCGGACAGTCAAATATGGAAGGAAACGCTACACCTGAGACTCAGGATAAGAACAACGTGCCTGCACGCTTCAAGATGATGGCAGCCGTGAATTACAACAATCCGAAACGTGAGAAAGGCAAGTGGTACACAGCCGTTCCCCCACTCTGCCGCGAAGGGACAGGACTGACCCCTTGTGACTATTTCGGACGTACCCTCTGCGAGAAACTGCCTGAGAACATCACCGTTGGTGTCATCAATGTAGCACTTGGCGGCTGTTCCATCAAGATGTTCGACGAAGACCAGATAGGCGCATATCTACCCACCTGTGCCGACTGGCTGCAAAACTATGCTAGACAATACAACAATCACCCCTACAACGAACTGATCGCCCTCGCTAAGAAAGCTCAGAAAGATGGAGTCATCAAGGGCATTCTGCTCCATCAGGGATGTACCGACAATATGCAGTCGTGGTGGCCTGCTGAGGTAAAGAAACTCTACGACCGCATGCTCAACGACCTAGGACTCAGTCCGGACGAAGTGCCCTTGCTCGTAGGTGAACTCGTCGGACAGGCTGAAGGCGGTTCTTGCTACGGACACAACTCTGCCTGCATCGCCAAGATGCCAGACCTCATCAAGCATTGCTATGTAATCTCATCAAAGGGTTGTCCACAACGAGGGGACGGACTCCATTTCACAGCAGAAGGCTATCGTGAGATGGGACGCCGTTATGCTGCTGCGATGCTCGACTTCCTCGAGAAAAGCGACGAGAATGCCAAGTTCGATGCCGTTTCCCTCGAAGCAAGCTCCGAAGAGATTGTGATGACACCTGGTCTGAGCAGCATCTTCGCCGTCTATGCCAAAGATGCAGATGGGAAAGCCTATAACGTAACACGCAAATGCACCTTCACAGTGGATGATCCCTCGATAGCAGAGGTAAGCGGCATTCAGATGATTGCCAAAGGAAGTAGCGGAGCGACCACCATCCATGTAACGTATGAAGACCAAAACGGCAAGGTCGTAACAACCGACATCAAAGTGTCCATCACCCTCTTCCCTCTTACTGAGAACGGATTCGACCCATCTATCTCAGGTTCAGGAACCTTCACACCCAAGACACTCGCCTTGACCACAAGTAAAGATGGATTTGCAGGATGGAAATACACCAACGGGATTGATATATCCGACTACAAATACCTCGTTGTCCGTCTGCGTCTCCCTTCATCTGCCAAACCTACCCTACGTATCTACAACACCAGCAATGCTGCAGGCGACTATTACGAGATTGCCTTCCAGCGACTGAAAGAAGTGGTGATTGAGCTGAAAGACCTCAAGACTGTAGGTGGTAAGGACCTCGATCTGAAGAAAGTACAGATGATTGGTTTCAGCAGTTCAGGCAGTGCTACCGTTTACCTGTCGGAAATCTTCTTCAGTAACGACGGAGAGAATCCTATAACAGGCATTGATGACATGACCTTCTCACCCACACTCATCAAAGGCGAAGGAGCCATATATAACATTCAGGGTCAACGAATCGACGAACTGAAGAAGGGACTTTACATCATCAACGGAAAGAAAATTTATGTGAAATAAACCGTTCCACATCCTTTCATTTTTCGTTGTCTCTCCCTATCCGTTTTTTCGTTACCCTTAAGGGAAAATTTTGTAGCCCCTAGGGGCTGCAAATTTTTATGCTTGTTTTGAAAGGTCAATCTCTACTCTTTCGAAGTCGCTTTTTCACTCCCTTTTGTCATTTAAAGAGACGCAACAGCTTGGGAAATCATAAAACAACATAATTATTGATAATTTTACAAAAAAAAGGTGTGCTATATCAGTTTTTCTTCATAACTTTGTATTTTGAAATGCTTCACTCTTAGTGAAAGGACGAGAAAAGTGAATAAAAAAAACAGAAAAAGAGAGATTGAGTAAATGAATAATATGAGTAATATGAGAATGATTTACAAAGTGCTGTTGGCTGTGTCCCCACTCTTGGTGTGCGGATGCAATGAGAAAAAGACCGACAAGACAGAGATTCAGTATGTGAAGACTGAAGTGGTGGGTAGCGAGAGTGGCATGAATACCCTCACGTTCCCAGGTAAGACGAAATCAGCGGACGATATCAATGTGTCGTTCCGTGTAAGCGGTCCTATCCTCAAAGTGTATGTGAAAGCTGGTGATCATGTGCGCAAAGGTCAGTTACTCGCTGCGATGGATCCTCGCGACTATCAGACACAATTGAATGCTACTCAGGCTGAATATGCGAGCATCAAGGCGGATGCAGAGCGTATCATCGCCATGTATAACGAAGAAAATACGACTGCAAGCAATTACGACAAAGCTCGCTACGGATTGGAGCAGATTACTCAGAAGCTGAACAATCATCGCAACCAACTGGCTGACACAAAGCTGTATGCTCCAATCGACGGTTACATCCAGGAGGTGATGCATGAAGGAGGTGAGACGGTTTCTGCTGGTATGCCTATCGTCTCGATGTTCGGAAGCGGAACGCTGGAGGTGGAAATCAACATACCTGCCTACGACTATGCGAATCGCGACCGCATGAGTTCGATGTATTGTAAGTTTGACTTGCTGCCCGAAGAGACATTCCCTCTGAAGTTGCACAGCATGAGTGCAGAGGCGAACTCGAATCAACTTTACACCGTACGCCTACGTTTCATGGGTCATTACGACCGCTCGAAGATTACTCCTGGAATGACAACAATGGTGTATGTGGGCTATGACAGCGACTCTACGGATGTAAACATATCGGTCCCATCAGGTGCTATTTTTGAAGATAAGGGCGAAACGAAAGTATTCGTGTTCGACCCGAAGAGCGAGACGGTGAAGAGCCGCAGCGTAACAGTAAAGCGTCTGCATCGTAACGGAACGGCTGAAGTAGCTAGTGGACTTTCTGATGGTGAGACCGTCGTGACTGCTGGTGTACATCACATCACTGAGGGGCAGAAGGTGAAACCGATGCCAAAGAGTTCGGAATCGAACATTGGTGGGCTGCTGTAAGGCTTTAGAGCTAGAGAACGGTTAAGGAACGAAGACGAAAAACGATAACGATAACGAAAGACGAAAAACGAAATCGTCAATTGTCAAATAGAAAATAAGAATGGATTTTGGTAAATGGGCATTAAATAATACGAAACTGGTCAGCTTCATGATTGTGGTGCTGATTATTGGTGGATTCCTGAGTTACCTGAAGATGCCGAAGTTGGAAGACCCAGCCATCAAGGTGCGTCAGGCAATGATTGTTACCACCTACCCTGGTGCTTCAGCTCATCAGGTGGAATTGGAGGTGACTGACCAGATTGAGAAGGCAATCCGCGAGGTTGCTTCTGTCGATAATGTACAGAGTCAGTCGATGAACGACCTGAGCATCATCACGGTGGAACTACAGACAACCACAAAGGATATAGAACAGCAATGGGACATGGTTCGCCGCAAGGTGACAAACGTGCAGAGCAAGTTGCCTGCTGACGCAAGTGTGCCAATCGTGAGAGACGATTTCGGGGATGTGTATGGTATGTTCTACGCCCTGACGGGTGACGGATTAGAAGATAACGAACTGGGCGACTATGCAGAGTTGATGAAACGCGAACTGATCGACATTGATGGTGTTTGCCGTGTGGATATTTATGGCAAACGCAGTCAGTGTATCAACATAGAGTTGCATCAGGACAAGATGGCCAACCTGGGTGTGATGCCGATGGAGGTAATTCAAACCCTGAATGGTCAGAACAAGACGGTGTACGCCGGCTATTACGACAATGGTAATAACCGCATCCGTGTGAGTGTAAGCGACCGTTTCAACAACCCCGAGGATATCGGAAACATGCTGATTCAAGGTCACGACGACAAGCAGCTACGCATCAGAGACATCGCTTTGGTAGAGACGTCTTATGAGAATCCTACCCGTAATGCATTGAAGTATGACGGCGAACGTGCTATCGGTATCTCTGTGGCTTGTCTGGCAGAGAAGGACGTGACGAAGATCGGTGCGATAGTAGAAGAACGATTGGCTGCCATCGAAAACCGTCTGCCGGCCGGTGTGGAATACCACAAGGTGTTCTTCCAGCCCGAGCGTGTTTCGAACGCCCTCAACACATTCCTTATCAACCTGCTGGAGTCGTTGCTGATTGTGATTGTCGTACTGATTTTCACAATGGGGATGAAGAGCGGACTGATTATCGGAATGAGTCTGGTGACCATCGTATTTGGTTCGTTCCTGATACTGAGTGGATTCGACGGCACACTGCAGCGTGTCAGTCTGGCATCGTTTATCCTGGCGATGGGTATGCTGGTTGATAACGCTATCGTGATTGTTGACGGTATCCTTGTTGACAAGAAGAAAGGGAAACCGCATATCGAGGCTTTGACAAGCATTGGACGCAAGACAGCTATGCCACTTTTGGGTGCAACCCTCATTGCCATCCTTGCCTTCCTGCCTATCTTCATGAGTCCTGATACAGCAGGTGTGTATGTGCGTGACTTGTTTATTGTGATTGCCGTTTCGCTGTTGCTCAGTTGGCTGCTGGCTCTTACTCATGTACCGATCATGTGTAAGCGGTTGCTGTTCACCAAGAAGGCTGTGAGAGCATCACTGAACGAAGCCAACAACCAGACAGACGAGCTGGAGGATATGTACAAGGGGAAGGCTTATACCATTCTCGAAGGTATCCTGCGTTTCGGATTGAACCATCGCATCACATTCGTCATAGGTGCTATCGCTTTATTCGCAATCAGTGCTTTCTGTTATAAGTTCCTCGATCAGGCATTTTTCCCCGACATGGAATACGACCAGCTCTATATGGAGTACAAACTGCCTGAAGGCAATAATTCTACCCAAGTAGAGAAAGACTTGAAGGAAATCAGCGAATACCTGAAGACCCGAGAGGAAATCAAGCATATCACCACTTCGATTGGTGGCACACCGAGCCGTTATAATCTGGTAAGAAGCATCGCTACTCCATCATTGGCATACGGAGAACTGATTATCGACTTCACATCGCCATCCGACCTCGTGGACAACATCGATGAGATCCAGAACGAACTCTGCAAACGCTACCCTCAAGCTTATATCAAGCTGAAACGATACAACTTGATGTATAAGAAATACCCTATCGAGGCCATGTTTACAGGACCCGATCCAGAGGTGCTGCATCAGTTGACCGACTCAGCGATGGCTGTGGTAAGAAAGAGCGACAAGGTGTATCTGCCTACGACAGACTGGGAGCCACGCTGTCCAAAACTCTCTGTGGACTACAACCAGTCAGCTGCCCGCAACAGTGGATTATCGCGTAGCGAAGTGGGTACATCCATACTTGCCTACACAGGCGGTATTCCTATTGCTACCTTCTTCGAGGGTATCAATCCAAAGAAGGTGTATGTGAAGTGCGTGGACGACGACGGAGAGAACATCGACAACCTAAAAAACGTAGAGGTGTTTGGCTTGCTGCCTAACATTTCGCGTGTTGCCAACAAGGAATACCTGATGAAGGTCCTGACGGGTTCGATAAAGAAAGAAGATGTGATAGAAGAACTGACCAGCACTACACAGTTGCGACAAATCACCTCAGACATTCGGGTGGAATGGGAAGATCCCGTTGTGATGCGCTATAACGGACAAAGAGCACAACGCGTTCAGTGCAGTCCTCGTCCTGGTGTAGGCACAGAAGAGGCACGTGCTTCGTTAGAGAAAGAATTGGCAAAGATACAACTGCCCGAAGGCTATACAATGTCTTGGCAGGGAGAGAAGAAAGCTAGCGATGACTCTATGAAATACCTGTTTGCCAACTTCCCATTAGCGATTATCCTGATGATCGGAATCTTGATCCTGCTGTTCAAGGACTATAAGAAACCTGCCATCATCTTCTGCTGTATTCCGCTCATCCTCACAGGTGTGATTCCTTCTGTACTCATCTCGGGTAAGGCATTCGGATTCGTAGCCATTGTGGGTGTGTTGGGACTTATCGGTATGATGATTAAGAACGGAATTGTACTGATGGACGAAATCAACCTTGAAATCAACAGCGGCATGAACCCATACGATGCACTCATCAACAGTTCGAAGAGCCGTCTGCGTCCTGTGATGATGGCTTCGCTGACAACCATTCTGGGCATGATACCACTTGTGCCCGATGCAATGTTCGGTTCCCTCTCTGTCACCATCATGGGTGGTCTGTTCATGGGAACCCTCATTACCCTCATCTTTATCCCTGTACTCTATTCATTATTCTTCAAAGTAAAAGCATGAAACGTAATATCATATATGCCCTTATCGTGATGCTCGCCCCTACCCTGTGTGAGGCACAGACTGAGACGCTCAATCTTCAACAGTGTAGAGATATGGCACGCGAGCACAACAAGGAAATAGCGAAGGCTAAAGCGCAGGAAACACAATTGGACTATGACGTTAAGTCGTATAAGTCGAACTTCTTCCCACGCATCAACCTTATGGCGATGGACCTCTACTCTACCGCTCATGGCGACCTGACCATTACTGGTGGACATCTGCCTATCTACAACTACTCAGCCGCAGCTGGACAGTATGTGCCGAACGTGACAGTAAATGCAGACGGAAGTTACACCCTGAACCAGTATGCTGACTTCCCTGACCAAACGATGGAATTTAAAGTGAAGAACGTCTTCATGGGTGGCGTCTTACTCACTCAACCTATTTATATGGGTGGTAAGATTACGACCGCCTACCAAATGTCACTCATCGGAAAGGAAATGGCACATCTGAATGCGGCACTCACAGAAGAGGACATCATCGTGAAGACCGAAGAAGCATTCATACTGGCTGTAAAGGCAAAGGAAATGATCGTAGTAGCTCAAAAGTATAAAGACCTGCTCGATGAGCTGATGAAGAACGTGGAGAGTGCCGTAGCTCATGGGTTGAAGACCCGCAACGACAAGATGAAAGTGCAGGTGAAAATCAACGAAGCCGACCTTAACATCTCTAAGGCTGAGAATGCCTACCGACTTGCCCGCATGAACCTCTGCCACTATATAGGCAAACCACTAACGGCAGACATCGATGTTGACAACAAGTGGGTAGAATCATCCGCATGGATTTTAGAATCGGAGGATCCGCTCGACATATCCAACCGCAAGGAATATGCGCTGCTGAACAAAAAGGTGGAACTGGCAGAAAAACAAGTGAACCTCACCCGCAGCGACTATCTGCCCAACGTAGTGATGATGGGAGGTGTGACATACACCAACGGTGGAGAACTCGGAGGAAAGAAACTCATCAACGGAGCATCTGCATCTGTTGGTATTGGTGTGAAGATTCCAATCCTCACCTTTGGTGAAAACACCAATAAGATTCGCTCTGCGAAGACCAAGCAGATTATTGCCCAACTGGAGCAGGACGACCTCAACGAGAAGATGAAGCTGGAGCTGCAACAGGCACGCAACAACATGGAAGAAGCAGAAAAGGTTTCCAAACTATGTGCCTCTGCACTCGAACAAGCAGAAGTAAACATGAAACTGTCAAAGCAGCAATACGAGGTGGGTATGGAAACCCTTTCCGACTATCTCGAAGCTCAAGCGCTGTGGCAAAACTGCTATGCATCGAAGGTAGATGCCAATTGTCAGGAGAACCTCGCAATCAGTAAATACCTGAGAGCCAAAGGACAATTCTAACATGGCACGCATTCTGTCAATTGACTACGGGAAGAAACGTACAGGATTGGCTGTCACCGATCCTTTACAGATGATTGCAAACGGACTGACCACAGTTGAGACCGCTCAACTCTTCGACTTCATTGCCGACTATCTATCGAAGGAACAGGTGGAGCGTATCGTAGTAGGTTATCCCAAGCAGACCAACGGAGAGGATTCGGAAAACATGAAGCGAATCACACCCTTTGTGAACCGTCTGAGGAAACTCTACCCAAACATCGTGGTGGAACTGTACGACGAACGTTTCACATCGGTTTTGGCACATCGAGCGATGATCGAAAGCGGCATCAGTCGCAAAGCCCGTCAGGACAAGGCACTCGTCGACAAAATCAGTGCTACCATCATCTTGCAAGATTATATGGAAACATTAAAGAAATAAATAGAACAATAAATATTAATCGGAAACTGTCAATCGTCTAATAGATAATAAGATTATGATACTACCAATGTACCTATTCGGTCAGCAAGTACTCCGAAAAGAAACGGAAGAGATTACGACTGACTATCCCAACCTGCAGGAACTGATACAAAACATGTTCGAAACCATGAAAAAAGCAGACGGTGTTGGACTCGCTGCACCACAGGTAGGACTGTCTATCCGTCTGTTCGTCATCGACCTTGATGCACTGAAGGAAGACTATCCCGAATACGAAGGGTTCCTGCATGCATATATCAATCCGCAGATTCTCGAAGAGAGTGACGATACGGAGGTCATCGAAGAAGGATGCCTGAGTGTTCCTGGGGTTCACGAAAGTGTTCGTCGTCCAAAGTCCGTGCATGTCACCTATATAGATGAAAACATGCAACCACACGATGAGTGGATCGACGGATTTGCTGCACGCGTATTCCAGCATGAGTACGACCACCTTGAAGGCAAACTATTCATCGACCACATCTCATCTTTGCGAAAGCAACTCATCAAGAAGAAACTCCTTGCGATGTCAAAAGGAAACGTCAATTGTTCCTATAAAATCAAGCATGGTTCGTAAGCTTAACGGCTTAGGTGCTTAATGGCTTAATAGATGAAGAGATTAGAAGAATAATAGGTAAAGAGATTCGTTTTTGGATATGATAATTCGTCCGGTCATCGCTCTACTCGTATGGGGATGTTCCCTGCTGCTCTCAGCACAAATAAACGCTGAGCGGATGATGATTATTGGCCGTAACGCCCTATCCTACGACGACTATGCGCTCTCTATTCAGTATTTCAGTCAAGTCATCTCTGCCAAACCACACCTCTATGAGCCATACTTCTTCCGAGGACTCGCAAAGTTCTATCTCGAGGACTATACGGGAGCTGAGGTCGACTGTAGCAAGTCCATCTTGCTCAATCCCTATTATGTCAACTCATACGAGGTGCGAGGTCTCTCGCGCATCAACCTGAAAGACTATGTAGGAGCTGCATCTGACTACGAAGAAGCAATCAATCTCGACGACTCAAAGCGCTCCATCTGGCACAATCTCGTACTGTGTTATCTCGAAGTAGATAGTCTGGAAAAGGCTGATTCTGCATTGGTTCGCTTCATCGACAAATGGCCCAAGCATGCCGATGGTTATCTGCTGAAAGCAGAAACCCAACTGAAAGAAGGCGACACCATCGCTGCTGAGCAATATGCCGATAAGGCATTGGAGGTTGAGAAATTCAACCCCGAAGCTCTTGCGTTCAAGTCTGCCATGCTGATGAAACGTGAGGAGTTTGCAGAGGCAGAAACCACGCTCAACGAAGCCATACGTTTGCAACCTAAGAATGTACGTAGCATCATCAATCGAGCCTTGTGTCGATTTCAACAGAACAACTATCGTGGGGCAATGTCCGATTACGATCTTGCACTCGATATCGACCCCACCAACTTTGTAGGGCATTACAATCGAGGGCTGCTGCGAGCATCTGTCGGAGAAGACAACAAAGCCATTGAAGACTTCGACTTCATCCTAGAGCGCGATCCCGATGACATCATGACCCTCTTCAATCGTGCACGTCTCTATGATGAAACAGGCGACTATCAGTCAGCTATACGCGACTACACGAAGGTCATTGAGGAATTCCCGAAGTTTCTCTACGGCTATCAGTTGAGAGCTGCAGCACGTCGGAAAATCGGTGATATACGAGGGGCGATGAAGGACGAGGAACATATTCTTCGTGAGAATGTGGCTCATCGCTATGGCTACACCACCCCAACCAGTCGCCAGAAAAACCGCACACGAAAGAAATCGCAAGTTGACCCTAATGACTTCCAGCAACTGGTCGAGGAAGACAATACAAAAGAATATGAGGACGAGTTCAGAGGAAAGATTCAGAACAAGTCGATTGAGATGAAACTGTTACCTATCATCGTACTCAACAACGATGAGAACACAGCAAACGAGAGTGTGCTCAACGACTACACCATTGAAGCATACCGTATCACGAAACAAACGGTCGACGAGTTCCAGCAGGGAATCGATTACTGCATGCAAGCGGATGAAGAACGACTGAAGAATCAGACGCCTACCCAATCCTCCCTCACAAAAGATAATACACTACCAATGCAGGGAGAGCGTGGAGAAGGACAACTGCATCGGGCTGCAGAATCATTCAAACACTGTATCACCGAGGCTCCCCAATTTGCTGAAGCTTACTACAATTATGCATGCATTCTTGCCATGCAAGGCAAACAGACGGAAGCAATCGAGAACCTCACACTCGCAATCAATAAGAAAGCGAACTTCGCACTTGCCTATTACAATCGAGGCATCCTATATCTCTACACCGAGAACCAGTCGGCAGCCGTCAGCGATCTCAGCAAGGCAGGCGAACTAGGCATTTATCAAGCATATAGCATTATCAAACAAAGCAGAAACAATAAATAGGAAATAAAACGATGAAACAAACTGCAATTCTACTCCTGCATTGTCCAGACAAGCAGGGAATCATCACAGAAATCACAAAATTTATCACCGACAACAACGGAAACATCATCTATCTCGACCAATATGTCGATCATGTCGAGGAACACTTCTTCATGAGAGTCGAGTGGACCCTCGAGAAATTCCTTGTACCATCCGAAAAACTCGAAGAATACATCCGCACACTTTATGCACAGCGCTACGACATGCAGTTCAGCCTCTACTTTGGTAACGTGAAACCACGCATGGCACTCTTCGTATCGAAGATGAACCATTGTCTCTACGACCTGCTCGCACGCTATCAGGCAGGCGAACTCAATGTTGACATCCCTTGCATCGTGTCCAATCACGAAGACTTGCGTCCTGTGGCAGAGCAGTTCGGCATACCATATTATGTATGGAAGATAGAGAAAGACTGGTCGAACAAACGTGAGGTGGAACAGGCAGAGATGGAATTGCTGAAAGAGAAACGTGTTACATTCATTGTTCTGGCACGATATATGCAGATTATATCCGACGAGATGATCAAGGCCTACCCTAATAAGATTATCAATATTCACCACTCATTCCTCCCTGCATTCATAGGAGCTAAACCCTATCATCAGGCATACCAACGTGGTGTGAAGATTATCGGTGCAACCAGTCACTATGTGACAGCTGACCTCGATGCCGGTCCTATCATTGAGCAGGATGTGGTGCGCATCACCCATAAGGACACTCCAGAAACCCTGGTACTGAAGGGAAAAGACCTTGAGAAGATTGTGCTCTCACGGGCAGTTCAGAAACATGTGGAACGAAAAATCCTCACCTACAAAAACAAAACCATCATCTTCAGCTAGTTGAAAGTTATGGAACTTTAATTACCGTTAATTGATTCATTAATTTCTCTTTTTAATCCCGAAAATATGCGAAAAAGGCGAAACCAACGAAAATGAATAGGTTCTTCAGAAGTACCTCAAATTAATCTCAGTTTTATTGGAACACGGATTGCACGGATTGTACGGATTAGCTTTTATATTGATGACAATCTTTTTCAAGATTGCTTTGTTCGAGAACAAAGGTTGATGAATTTTTCTTTTGAACACGGATTGAACGGATACTCTTTTATATTGATGACAATCTTGTTTAAGATTGCTTTGTTAAGAACAAAGGTTTTGTTTTTCTAAAGTGCTTCTGAAAGCTAGCTTTCAAGACACTTAAGCAAAATAAAACTTAGCATCAATATAAAATACCTATCAACTATCTTTATCTGTGTGAATCTGTGTGATCCGTGGTCGCTTAAAACTTATCATCAAATAAAAAAACTATCTTATCTGTGTAAATCTGGGAAATCCGTGGTCGTTATCGTTCATCGTTATCGTCCTTCCCACAAAAAATCTGCCCCAATCATCACAACCGATCATTGGAGCAGTTTTCTTTGATACGAGATCAGACGTTCGTCTTAATTGAACTTAGCAGAGTTCATGATATGGTCACATACCTCACCGCCAATCTTGCTTTCCCATCTCTTGGTGTAAGAAACTGTAACATTGACTGACTGATTGCCCTTGAAGAAAACACGATGAATCTCATTGATACCATCTTCTTCTGTTGACATAACGCGATATGTGTATTCCTTCTTCTCCAGATCGAGGGTCTTTTCTGCCTCTTCAGGAATATCCTCATCAAATTCTCTCTGAATTTTCTCGTTGTCATAGTCACCAAACATGGACTCATACACACCGATAGACACACTACCATAAATTGGGAAATCGTTGTCGTCTTCTGGCACAACTGTCCAGATAGCACCGTTATCCATTACCGAATCATCAGTGCGGCGCATACCTGTTGGAACCTCAACAGACACATTGTATTTCTCAACGGTAAACGTCTCGTAAGAAACCGCCTCAGTAGCAACTGCTTCCTCGGCAGTTCCTTCAGCGTCAGCATTAGCGTTATTACTCTTGTTACCACACGATGCCATGAGCAACATTGCTGCCATAGCGACAAAAATCATTGCAAACTTTTTCATTTTCTTTTTCTACTTTAGGTTAATACTTCGGTTAATAATTAAATTGTCAACTATCCCTTCATCCCTCAACTCTCAACTCTCAACTCTCAACTCTCAACTAGAACGAAGTTCTTCAACTCTCAACTCTCAACTAGAACGAAGTCCCTCATCCCTCATCCCTCATCCCTCATCCTTCATCCCTCAGCCTTCATCCTTCAGCCTTCATCCTTCATCCTTCATCCTTCATCCTTCATCCCTCATCCCTCATCCTTCATCCTTCAGCCTTCATCCTTCAGCCTTCATCCCTCAGCCTTCATCCCTCATCCTTCATCCCTCATCTCTCATCAATTTATCGAAGAAGTCATCAAGGTCTTTGTCCATATCCTTGAGCAAATCGTTGTTGAGCACAATGATGTCTTCGTCAACATAGAACAGTTCCTGTATGGATTCCTGATTATCATCCTCCAAGACAAACGAGAATGGTTTCGACACATTCACATGCTCAAACACCTGCTCATCAGACATCTGCTGCAACAAAGCAGTCAACACATGTGCCATACCCTCAACTTCATCATCGCCTTCCAAGTCAATCCACTCTTCAACAACTGCAGATGCAACGATTGCATCTGTATCGTCTGCGATGCTCACCTCACCCGTATCGGAATCAAGGTGCAGATGGAAGTCGGTCACCACCTTGAAATCATCCTCCTCAGCAGCGATATTTTTCAACGCTTGTTCAATTGCCTGACGTAGGCTTGACTCGGAAACATTACTGATACTCATAATAACTGAATTAGGTATGCAAAAGTAGTAAATTATTCATAATTCACCATGCACAAAACAAAATTATTTGCAAAAAAGAGCCAAAAGCATAACACTTTCAGCTCTTTTTGTTCTTGGAACTAGTATTTTTATCACCTTACAGACCAGCTTCCAACAATTGGTCACAGATACTCTTCATGCCCTTGATAGAGGGATGACCGTTCTGTTTCTCAATATCGTGCAGTTCTATAAGTTGTACCTTGTAGTGCTTACACACCTCGCGCATCGACTCATTGACAGGTTCTCTCAGTTCCGAATTCAAGATAGAGACCAACTTTGCCTTTGGGTATCGTTTCTGCAGCATATCCAATAGGCAAGCAAGTGCAGGACGGAAATTCTTGCAATCCTCCTTTGTCCAATCTGAATACTGATACTCACCTATCGGAGCATTTGCCCATGCGTCATTGGTACCTCCAAACACAAATATGATATCAGGATTGCCCAAACTATCCACACGTGAGATGAAATTGTTACGCGATGAATCCATTCGACCATAACCCGTTCCACAGATGGTAGTACCACCCCACGAATCATTCTTCTCCAACGTGTAGCCTTTAGCCTTAATATAGAGATCCCACCATGTCTGGGTCACCTCTACACAATCATTTCGGTCATTAGGATAGAATGATGAGTAATGGGCAGGAATCACCCCCTGAAATGTAGAATAAGAGTCACCTAGGACAGACACTTTCTTTGTCTGAGCTGATGCTGCCACAACAGTAACCATCATCAGCATCATAATCAATACTTTCTTCATAATTTTAAGTTCATTTAGGTTCATAATTCTAAGGTTGATAAGTTATTCGAGTGCAAAAGTACGAAATAATTTTAATACAGACACAAAAAAATCAACCATTTTCAACTATTTTTTCAAAAAACACGGCCAATCTTCACGGCAGGATAGTCGCTCCGATGCTTACGGTGCGGAAAAGAAGCACGAATACGTCTCCAGGTAGCCTTATCTGACTCCAAGAGCGAAATGCGGTCATTCGAAAGCGAGAAAAAAGCCACTGTACTCTCCTCATCCTCTATCACATACGTCACCGCAAGCAGTCCTTTAGCATACTGCTTGGCATCCTGCAGCAAGAAGTCATTCAGATCTCCTTCCCCGCAGTCAAAAGGCTTAAACGCATGTTCCTGAGTTAGGCGTACAATCTTCATCTCCCCACGCGCCTACAAGTTAGAAAGTGAAAGTAAGCAGCGACTGGATAAACGACGCCCCCTTGGCCACACGCGCCTTCTCCTCAGCAGAAGCCTTCTCCTGCTTTTCCATCTCAGCCACGAACTCGTAAGCATCGTCGCCTTTCAGAACTGGCGTTGGTTCAATAGGTTTTGCCATAATCCAAATATTTATTTCACGCTGCAAAATTACGTATTTTCTCTTAACCGGCCAAATAATTTTTGCTTTTTGTGGCATTTTGCTTTTGCTTTTTGCGGTATTTTACTTTGGTTTTTTGCGCTACGCCCACCATTTTGACGCGACAGTTGGCGCAATTCCGTTCGGGAGTTTGGCCGATGTCAACAAAAAAAAAGGGCCTCGCAATCGCGAAGCCTTCATTTCATAACCGTAAGCAGTAAGCGGTAAGCCGTAAGCTACTCTTCACTCTTTCACTACATGATCTCTGGAGTTCGGAAATAAGCCAGCCACCTCATACGTCAAACATCAGCCTTCTTCACATAATACCCACCCGTCTTATCCGAGTCTCTGTGCTCAATAAAGCATGATTTAGCCAAAAAAGCAAGATGTTTCTCTATCGTTCTCGGTGATCTCTTTAGCACATCTGCTATCTGTTTGGTTTGTATACCAGGATTGTTATTCACTGTATCATAA
>JAEEGL014431677.1_pt1 | contig 66528 bp, 84 predicted proteins | sample 9134231 | NCBI WGS metagenome assembly JAEEGL01 (sample SAMN16246548, study PRJNA631951) | gut metagenome | biome: gut microbiome; feature: rumen; material: fiber-attached | host: Bos | place: Iran: Karaj | collected 2018-10
ATAGAAAATGAGTTTAACAAATCCAAATACACCTGTTAGCCAACAGGATTTACAAGACTTTTATCATAAGTTACTTCCTTATATGGGTGGTAGCTTTGGAATGATTGCTAATAAATTCTCTAAAGGAGATTTATATAGCACAGAAGAAAAGATGATTGGTCAATGGATAGATGGCAAACCAATTTATCAGAAAACAGTAGATTGTGGAGATGTACCCAATTCTCAGCAAAAAACAATCACAGCAGGACTTAGTAATGTTGATAAGGTAGTAAGTCTTGATGGTATTTTGTGTAATCAAACAACTAAACGCTACATGCCTTTACCACCTGTTTACATTTCTAGTCCTACTACGAACCAAATACAGCTAGAATACAACGCAACAGAAGATAAAATAAAAATTCAATCGGGAGCAACATGGACTAATTGGACATCTTATGTAATACTTCAATACACCAAAACAACAGATTCAGCAATATCCATAGGAAATGATACAGACTATTCTACAGATGAAAAGATAGTAGGTACTTGGATTGATGGAAAACCTCTGTATCAAAAGACTTTTACAGGTGTTTTACCTACTACGTCAACAAATGGTGTACAGGTTTCAGCGGATATTACAAATGTGTTAGGCTTAGCGAATATAATAGATAAACTTGTGTCAATACAAGGTGTCATTATTGATAGTACCAATGTAAATATGGGTAACTTATATATAACAGAGGTTGCTTCAGATTATGTAGGTTCTACAGTTGCATTTTATTCTAGAAATACAGATACAATAAAAGCATCAAATTCAATAGCACGATATAGTGGTAGAACTGTATATGTAACAATCCAATACACCAAAACAAACTAAGGGGTAATAAATGTTATCAGAGGATGCTATTCAAGTATCCTCTGATTTTTTATATTTATTTATCTTTAACTAAATAAGATAAATTAGTATAATATATAAGTAGCGATGTCTTTATTTATAAGGAGAATATCATGGCTTTAAACGAAAATAATAACAAAAGACAATATACTCAATATAAAAGACATGTGAACGAATCTGGTGAAAGAGTTAATGCTAAAACATTAAACAATATACAACAAGATATTAATGATATCCAAGTTGAAGATTCTAATATAAAAGACAAAGCTTTCGAAGAACGTGTATATACTATATTAGATAATAATTTATATTGTAATTCGTGTTCTATTGACTATTTTAAAGATAGTCAAAAAATAAATAAAAATGAATCTAATAATATAAAAGTTATTCAAGAAACACATCAGTTAACTATTGATGACGTTACTTCTTCTGGAGAATTTAAATCTATTCTTATAGAAAGTCCTTATGGGCCTCATATAGAACTTAACGATTTTTTCTTAGTAGTAAGCCAAGAAGTTCCTATAGGATCATCAGTCAAATATTATATTGAACTCAAATCTGGTGAAAGATGGCCTATAGAAGCTAATCAAACTAAACTTCCATTACACTTAACTAATAATATAAAAGATGGTTTTTGTCTTATAGCAAATATAAAGCCGAATCAATTAAATGAATATCCCGTTATCAATGGATATGGTATTTTATATTGGGATGCTCAAGTAGAAGCTAATTATGGACTCACTAACCCTGATCTTATGAGGTTTCCCTAGTATAGAAGTTGGTAGCGATGATGGACTTACTATACTAATTAGAGATAAAGCACAAGAAGATAAACTTGTTAAGGTCATAGAACCTAAAGATATAGTTTATCTTACTTATGACTGGGAAGACGATGGAAGACTTCATTACATAAAAACCGAATGGGAAAATTATGGTTCTGTTGGATCCGTTACTCAGTTACATAAATTATATTACGAAGATTATCTTACAAGTAACAATACTATAGAATCTGTTCTTGGACGTATAAGACAGATAACTAAAGTAACATCTACTTATATGGATGGCGTTACTGTTACTAAACTCAGTGCAGAAAACGAATATATCTACAAAACTATTTATCAAGAAATTGAATACCTTGAAGCGATTAACAAAGCAAAGGTTACATTAATATGAGAATAGAAGAATTACAAAATAACTTATTAATAAAGACTCCTGATACTGTTGAAAAATATTTATTAAATATAATTCAGCAGTATTTTAAAAATACTGATACTGATATGGAAGGATCAAGGGAGTTTATAATTAACGAGGCTGTAAAAAGAATGCAGACCGAACTTGATTATAATTCTCTTGGTGTATTAAGTATTACTTTACCTAGTGGAGAAGTAAGAAAAGGTGATGTAGAAATCACTCTTGAAGATTTAAACGGAGAACCTTTAATTTCAAATAAACTATCTGCATTTAATGTAAACTTTGGACAAATAGCTGGAACAGCATGTGAAGGTAATGATTATAGATTATATAATGCAAGACCACCTATAAAACATACACATACTATACAAGACATTACTGGTCTTGAAGGTATGTTATCTACTATATTAAATAAGATAAACAAAACAGATATTTATCAACATACACATGATAATTTAAGTACTTTAAATAAATTAACTTATTCTGGAAATAAGCCTACTATAGATTTAACCATACTTGATAATCTTGAAGAATTAATAGATGAACAAGTAACAGGAATAAAATCTAAAATATCTCAATATGACACAAATACTCAAAATAGCATTAATGATATAAATATGTCTATTGATTTATTAGACCAATCTATAGATGATCTACATGAATATGTTATTAATCAATGTACTCAATTTTTAACACAATCCAAATCTTATACTGACAATATATTTAATACTCAATATACAAGTACAATTAATTATATTAACGATAATTTTGTTCTTAAAGATGATGTTCAAGATTTAATTAACGTAGCTAAAAATTGTTATACTCTTGTTGGAACACAAAGATGGTTATTTAGCGATATACTTTTCCAAACAGGAGACAAACAAAAATATGCGAAACTTAGTTTTGATTTAAATATAATAGATGAACTTCAAAAAAGAGAAATTGCTATATCAACTTCAGAAAATATTATATTTAAATTCTTTGTAGAATATAAAGACAATGGCATAGTTTATAAAAGACCGCTGCCGGTATTTAATAAAAATGATTTATTATCAGAACCATTTATGTTTCCAGAAATAAATAAGCAGAAAGTTTCCGGATATATCAAAATGATGATGCTTGATGGTTTAGTATGTCAAGTTGTAATTTATGATGATGATGCTAAAATGGAAAGTTCGATATTAATTAATGGTTATATTACATGTGATGTATATGCTAGAGATATATTATCTGATTTATAAAATATAAAGGAGATTCATAATGTCTATTAAAGAAAATGACAATCAAATATATACAAAATATTATGATGATCCTGTAAATAATTATCTCAGAAATATAATACAAAGATACTTTGAGATAGAAAAAGATATTTCTCTTGAAAAAAGAGAAAACCTTATAATACAAGCATATACCAGATTAAAAGAAATATTAAACGCAGAAACATCTGATTTTATTTTATGTATTAATGAAAAATCAGGTTCTATTTATTTATCTATAAAAGATCTTGGTGGTGAGGAAAAGTTTGATAAGAATACCGCATTTAATAAAAATTTCGATTCTTATACAACTAAAACTGTAACCTTACATGATAATAACTCTAAAACATATAATCATTATGGAAAAAACTTACCTAATACTATTGTCGAAGGTAATGATTATAGATTAGAAGATGCAAGAATACCATTAGCACATGTTCATGATATTTTAGAAATAGAAGGACTTGAAGAATTTTTAAACGAAAACAATATAAATCCAAATGCTGCTCATTTACATAAAAACAAAAGCGTTCTTGATTTAATAAGATATACAGGATCTATGTTAAAAATAGATCTTGTTATATTAGAAAACCTTAAACAAAAAGTAGACAAAACTTTTGAAATGTTTACTGAAACAGACGAATATGTTGATAACTCCTATAAAAAATATCTTGGACAGTTAAAAGGAACACTTACTCCATTACAAAATAGATTTAATAATTTACAAAACAAAATAGACGAATGGATAAATTTTTATAATAATTCCATTCAATATACTGATAGCAAAAGAATTAATTATATAAATCAATTAAGTATATTTTTAAATAATTATCTCACTAAAAAAGAATTTAATACTATTAAAAACACTATAAATAAATCAATAAAGTTTCTTGACGCTGGATATATAAATTTTTCTAATTCAAATTTCTCTTTAGATAAATACGAATCGTTTATTATAAATAAAGATGATTCTGGATACAGTGTTAAAGTCAATGGATATACTTTAGTATCATTAAAAAATAATCTTCAGAAAAAAATACCTAATAATATTATTTCTAAAATACAAAGCGGTAACATTAATAATTCTTTATGTAGAGTTTTATTTGAATATGATAAAAATGGTAAACATTTCTGTGACGAACTTCCACAAATATATCAAATAAATGACTCTAAAAATGATTATATATATGTTTATAATGATACCGATTCAAATAATAACATAAATATATATATAAAAAGAATTTCTTATATTCCAGTATATTTATATAATTCTTTTGTTTTTTATGCAAAGACAATAGATAATGAGAATAATGAAAGCAATTATTCTAGTATATGCCTTGAAAATATAAATACTGAAACAAAATATTTTTCTATAAATCAAGATCAAAATATTATTAAAGATAATGATGAATTAATAGAAGAATTCAACGAAGATATAACATCAGTAATAAATACTCAATTTAATAATCCTGATATTCATTATTATAATAATAAGACTTATTTATTTGTTATTAATGATACTAAAAAATGGAAAGATGCAGAAAAACTTGCAGTAAATTTGCAAGGTCATCTTGCCATGCCAAAAACTGATGCTGAAAATATTTATATTACAAATATATATAAGAATTATATAGATAACGGAACTCCAGTAACTTCGTTGTGGCTTGGTGGAACTGATATGAACAATGAAGGTGAATGGGAATGGGTTGATGGAACTACTATAAAAAACGATAACTGGTTTGATGGTGAACCAGACAATTTACCAGGATATGCAGCTCATTATATGGAACTTAAACATCAAGTTAGTGTATCTGGTGGAGGATATGTCGAAGAAATAAAATGGACTGATAATAAAAATAAAGTTCTTAACAATTATGTTGTGGAACTTAATAGAAAAAATCTTTCTAATAATACAATTATATTAAGAGCAGAATCTTTTAAAGAAAACGACACTGATAAATACAATACTAAAGTTAAACTTACATGGTCATTATTTAATTTATCTAAGTATCATATAAGAATATTTAGAAAATATAATTACGAATATTCATGGCAAGAAGTTTATCGTTCAACAAAAAACAGTTTAGTTGAAGAATATATAGATACTATACATGATAATAGAAACCCTAACTTACCAGAATTATATGGAAAGTGTATTTATAAAAGTGATACTCAAGATAAATACGAAATAACTATAAATTATTCAGATCAAGATGAGTTTATAGAATACAAAATGCAAATATTTGACCCTGATTGGACAAAAACTGGAGACGATTTCGAAAATAGTCTTATATTAAAACATGAAACTAATAGTATTATTGTAAGTTCTTTTTCTGGTATAAATCATCTTGAATATTTAATAAACCAAAATGGATTGCCATATAATTCTAATCCATATATAAACATTTCTATAAAACAAGATGATATTGCAAAAAGAAAACAAGTATTATCTGTTATCGTTAATAAAGAAGCCTATAATAATAAAATAAGATTTTGTGATACTTATCATAGTTTCAAAGCTAGTGAATTTAATGACTTTTATAAAGAATATAATTGTCATTTATTAAATTCAGCTAATACAAGTATTAATTATCTCAATGTACTTGCTAATCCATGTGATTATGAAACAAGATATCATGTTCTATCAAATGGACAACCTATATCTAATACAGGAAGTTTTGAATACGAAGGAATAACTGATAATACAAAAGAAACAGAACAAGATAATGTTTTATATTTCAATGGAGAACAAATTGTTCAAGAATATAATTCTAAAGAAAGCGCTTTTGGAGAATATGAATTTAAAAGCATGACAAGTTTCTTTAGTAATCCTAAATTTAAGTATCAATTATTCTTAGTTCCCAATAGAGGAGAAACGTTATGAATATTTCTTTAAGCGATCTTAAAGAAAAAATGATATCTGAAATAATACATGACCTTACTGAAATGCGCTATATGACATCTACTGAAAAAGATTTATATAGACGTAAATTACTTACTAACGTTTCTAATAAAATGTTATTAACAACAGTAAGAGAACAGACTGGTCTTACTAACGCTTATGATTACAATCAGACAGCTTATGAATTATATATTGATATGTTAACTACATTCTATTATGTAGATACATTATATAATTCATTACAAAGCCATCAAAAATTAAACGAAAGTATTATAACGACTCTTCATTCTACTATTGGTGAACTTAATGACCAACTTACTGCATGTGAAGCGATAGTAGGTACAGAAGGCGCACCTCAATGCTATTATGAAGGATTTAGAACAATAAATAATCTTGAAACAGATAAGTCTTATTTTACAGAAAGATATGGAGAATTAGTTCCACAATCTATTCACATGAGATTCAATTCTGATCAAGAAAATATAACTCTTAATTACACTAGACAACAAAATGTAATGGTATATAAGTCTGGTGTTCAACTTGGAGAAATAAGTATTACTAAGCAATATGGTTCTGGTTTTATAGTTGCTCGTAATTCAGAAACTAAACTTGAAAATGCTATAGATACAAGTAACTCTAGTTATTGGTCAGAAACTATATTATCTAATTCTGAGATTAAAATTAAAGGTCTTAATTTTTCAGAATCTGATGGACTATATGAATCTAACAGATCATATTACGATCTTCCTAGAGGAGCATTATGTGAAATAGCATTAACATTTGAAGCACTTACTAATGTTAATGAAATAATATTAAAACCTTATGGTAATTTCCCAATAGACATTATTGCTATAAGATATCAGTTGTCTGATGAAGAAGATGATACTGTATATGATGTTGTATATCCAGATAATATTGATCCATTGTTATCAAATACAAGTATCAATAAAGAGTATGCTTTTCACTTTAGAACAATTACTTGTAAGAAATTATTTATATTAATAAATCAAATACATTTTATTAAAGATACATATATGCTTTCTACAAACCAGATGTTCAAGAACGAACTTTGGTTTAATGCTACTTATGAACTTAATGATAAAATAAGCATGGATAATTCTACAGTATTTCAACCATTATATATAGACAGAGCGTTTGAAAGTAGCATCTGGAAATATATAAATAATAAAATGGTATCTAAAAAATCAATAGATATTAACAGTCTTATAATAGCCGGAGAAGAAAAATATTTACCAGTAACCAAATATCAATATAATTATGGATTTTATAACATAGGTCCTTACTTTTCTGAATTCCAAAAATGTGGAATCTTTGTATCTAAGAAAATAGAATGTGATGGATCTATAGATACTATAAAACTTATAACAGATGAAACTCATCCATTAAGCTCAGATAAACAGATACTTACTGATATAGAATTTTATGTAACAACAAAAGCTAATCCAGAATATACTGACTGGATGCCAATATGCCCTGCTAATAAAGACTATATCTATCATGAATTATTACAATTAGATTATGCTTATTGTTATCTTAGACATAAAGCAGTATGCGGAAACATTATAACTTATGATTCTAATGGTAATGAATCATATAAAATGGAAAGACCTATAGTTTATTACAACGATATAGTTCTTACAGAAGATGCAGATTATATATTAAGATACGATAAAGACGGTGATGTAATAGCTGTTGAAATAGCTGGTTTTGATAACTTTGCTACATATACTGTATCTTATACTCCTATGGATTCCTCTAAAGAAATTACTCTTATAAATGATGCTAATCCTAAACCAAGTAATACGTTTCAAGAAATAATGGGAACTGGAGCTGCTTGTTATAGATTAGATGAATATCCTTATTATGATAGAAAAAATCCTGATGATACATGTACTTATGTAAAAGTAATAGATGTTCCTACTAATCTTGTATATAATCAAAATACTGCAAGTGCGTTAGCAGATGATAGTATAGAATGTGTTACTGACAAATTAAACCCAGCTAGTAGCTTTAAGAACTTCGTTGCAAACACTAATAAAATACAGTATTATACTAGTGGGAGATATATTTATTTTAATAAACCAATCACTAATACACAAAAAATAGAAATAAATTATCCTAGTTTTGGATCCCAAATAAGAGTAAAGGCTATTTTAAGAAGAAACACCAAACATGACAATTGGCTTACACCTATATTAAATAGTTATAAGCTAGAATTTACTACTTTATAATTATTAGAAAGGAAGTAAACATGTCAGTTTCTAATCAACAAATAGATGATTTCATAAATAAAATAGCACCAATAGTTAAAAAATATTGTAGTTTATATGGCTATAAATTTGCTAGTCCTATAATTGCTCAAGCTTGTCTTGAGTCTGCATATGGAACTAGTAAATTAGCTAAATATTTTAATTTCTTCGGAATGAAAACAGGCTCATCCTGGAGAGGTAAGTCTGTTATAATGAATACAAAAGAAGAATATGTTGTTGGTCAATTAACTACAGTTAATAATGCAGCTTGGAGAGCATATGATTCTATTGAAGAAGGAATAAAAGGTTATTTTGATTTTATATCTAAATCTAGATATAACAATCTTAAAACTGCAACTTCTCCTTTACATTATCTACAATTAATAAAACAAGATGGATATGCTACATCATCAACATATGTCGATAAAAATTACATGGTAATCAAATCAAGAAATCTTGAAAGATTTGATGATAAATATGAACCTGAAAAACCATTAAAGTCTAATCAAGAAATAGCTAAAGAAGTTTTACAGGGCAAATGGGGTAACGGACAAGAACGTAAAATCAGGCTTGCTCTTGAAGGTTATAACTATGATGAAATACAAAAGTTAGTTCAAGAATTAAAAAATAATTACAATAATACTGATCTTAAAGAAGGAGATAAAATAAAACTTTCTCAAGACGCAGTATATTATAATGGCAAGAAAATTCCTAACTGGGTAAAGAATTCTTTATATTTATATTATAGAGGAGACAATATCCATGGTGCTAAAATAAGTACAGGAAGAAGTGGTTCAATAACCGGAGTTGTAGATAAAAAATATATTTCAAAAATATAAGGAGAATAAATTATGAATGATGAAATGAAAACTCAGATACATAGTATTCTCAATGAATATTGTAAAGAATTTCTTAATGTTCAAGAAATCACACATGCTGCCAAAGAAATAATTAATGATCCTACAGAAGCTACTATATTAAGAATGACAACTTATCTTGATTCTTTTGATACTTATAGGTTAGGTCAACCACAAGTACATCCTACGGAAACAACAAGAGCACTTACTGCAAATAATGTAAGATTTGCAATGTCAGAGATAAGAAAACTTATAGCAACAATAAACGAATCAGAAGAAGAAAACGGGGAGGGCTAATAAATGTCATATACAGATTTACAAATTCAGCAAGTAATAGATAAAGGCGCTAAAGTATTAGAAGGTCTTACAGATGCTCAAAACATTAATTTTCCAAGTACTGAGATAATTAATGGAATGAAAGCTGGTCTTGATGCAGATACTATTGCTAATAATGCTAGAGATGCAATATTTGAGTTGCCTTTATTAAATAATGGTACTTATAATTTATGCAATTCTAATATTAAGATCAATAATATTGCTTCTTATATGAGAGGAGCTATCTATAACGCTATCAAGGAGCTTGAGAGCGCAACACCTACTCCAACAGTAACTCCAGAAGTAACTCCTACTCCTGAAGCTACTCCAGAAACAACTCCTGAAGTAACACCTACTCCAACACCGGAAGAAACTCCTGAAGTAACACCTACTCCAGAGGAAACACCTGAAGAAACTCCTACACCAACAGAATAATATAAAAGGAGATAATTATGTCTTATACAAGTAAACAGAAGAGTGACGTTTCTGATATTATACTTGCTTATAGCGACAAATATCTTGAAAGATTTATTCAGCAAGACGCTGTAAACAAAGCTAATGAATCTATGGATAATAATGAAACAGCAATAAAAGTTGCTGATGCAGTATATGATTATATTTATGAAAACCATTGTGCAAACATAGTAATCAGTACTGCCATTAATCAGTGTATGCCTAAAGATGTATTATTAATTATGAGACAAAAAATAATAGAAACCTTAACATAAGAGGTTTGTTCTATGGGAAACTTATTGCAATATACTGATAAGTCAAAAACTATTGATAATAAATTAAAATCGTTATTATCTAAGATAGAGTACGACTACAAAAACGGAGATATAAGAACCGAAACAGAGTATTACTATAGAATCAAAACTATGCTTAGCACTTTTTATGAGTCATTGACAAAGCCAAGTTTTACCTATAGGCCAGCGGTCAGCACTCCTATATCTAGCGAATATAATGCAATGATAAACGAGTCGTACAACGACATGGAATATATCATTAAAGACTGCGAGGCATTACAAGACTATGTTTCGCAGTCTTTTATTGATGCTCAATTAAGTCGTACAATGATGACTAATCAGTTAAATTATTTATCTAATAAAGTTAATAATATAAAACAAAGTATTGAAACCAATCAGAGTAATGGCATGGTTGTATTCTCTGATTCTTTCAATGACTTTAATAATGCTGGTAATACTGAATCAGATAATTCATGTACTATAGATACATTTGATGGAATACTTACATTAAGGCAATCTTCTTCAAGTAATGCTAATGTAGCTTCTGTTGTAATAGATGATGAATATAGTAACGGATTTCCTGGTAATACTCATTGTATAGATACATTAAATGAAAGTCTTCATTTTGTTGGACAAGATGGACTACATATAGATCCAGCAGCAATGGTAGATGGAAATAAAGATACATGGTTTGAATTTGAATTATTTAGTATTACTGATGAAGTAAGAAAATCATGTAACTCTTTAGGATTTGATTACGAAGAAGGTGTTTCATGGGTAAATAACGATACTACTGCTTTAAGATTAAAGCTTATTATTAATCTTACCAATGATACTGTATGTTCATGGATAAGCATATTACCTTATTTATCAGATGCTAAAGGTGGTACTTATTGTATATTAGAAAAATGTGAAGTATTTTCTAGTAATAATTATGTTTATAAAGTAGCTAAAAATAAGATTTTTGATCAGGTAATTACATGTGCATTTCCAGCTCAAACTATAAATAGAGTTGAACTTACATTTATTCAAGATACAAAATATCTATGTAAAGTAGGTCATTTTTATTATACAAATGTAAATACTGATAATATGTCAATGTTTCAAAATTTTGAAGACGCTGATATATTTACAAGAATAGACGGTCCTAAACCTAACGTTACTATGCTTGGTCTTAAATATGATCCTACTACTAAGTGGCTTAATTATAGAGACGATACAACAAGTACTCCTTCTGAAACATATATAAAATCTAATTTGTTTACATTACCAGAGAGTACAATAGAAAGAAAATCGAATGAAGAAATGATAGATGCTTTCAGATATATGATAGGCATTAGAGATATAAGAATGCCTAACTGTGTCTTTGCAGATCATTCTGAATATATAAGTAAAGTATTTTATACAGAAGAACAAATAACAAGTATAATGCTCGAAACAGAAGAATATGTACCTGGTGATAATATAGATATATTACAGTATTTTATATCTGTTGATAATGGAAATACTTGGTATAAAATAACTCCTATTCAAAGAGCTTATGATGGAGTATATAAATATTACGTTAATAATGATTCAATAGAAAATTTATTAACTAATAATTCTGATAAATTTAAAGCTCAGAATTTAAGTGTTTTATCAAATACTAATCAGATTCAATTAAAAATAGTAATGGATAAACCAGATACTGTTGATAATCCAGATTATGTATCTCCAATAGTTTATTCTTATAAATTGAAGATCACTACCGGAGGAGAAACAATTGAGTATTAGTAAAATACAAAGAGATAGAAAAATAAGGCAATTCTCTAAAGAGCTTGCTCAAAAGGGAATAGAACCTAATAACTATGAAATCAATATATTATTAAAAGAATATTTTGATAATCATACTATAGGTATGCCTTATTATAGTCCTATCAAACAAAATCCTTATGAAGAATCTTCAAAAGATGATTACAATCATAATTTTTTGACATTTAAAGAAGATATAGAAACTGTATATGAAGCTAATATAGAAGCTAACAATAAAGCAGTTTCTATACAAGAATATTACGATGCAGAAAAATCAAAGGTTTTTCATGCAATAGATAAACTTGCATTAAGAATAAGCTGTCTTCAAGAATCTTTAAAATCAAACAAAAGAATACAAGAGTATGTAGAAGTATTTGATGATATGTATAACATAGAATTTTATGGCGATGAATCTCGTAACATACCATATACTACTGCTTTTGTTGATTTATATCAAAAGAAAGTATGTAATCAAAAAATTAATAACCAAATAAATAAATTATCTATTATCAATGGTAAAGTTACTATTACTGGAATGGATAATTTTGGTGGTTATAGTTCTCAAGGTGATCTTTCAAAAATATTAAATGACACTATTAATGATGTATTTATCTTCATAGGACAAAGTGCAGATAATAAATCTAAGTCTGTTAATTTAATAATAGACTTAGATAAAATAATGAAATTCAATACAGTATTATTTAAGTCTACTTCATCTAATGATATGACATTTACTCTTGCATTATCTGATGATGGTAATAATTTTTATACTGTATATGATATAAGTGGTAAAGACTTAATAGAATGGAACTTTGAAACAAAAGCTGCAAGATATCTAAAGATAACATGCACTAAATTAGAAGCAGATGGGGATTCAGTAAATACTCAAGGTCTTAATGTTTATGAATATTATTATATATTTAAAAACGTTAGTATTGCTCTTGAGACATTTGAGTCTCAATCTGTTATAGTTACTAAACCTATTGAATTTGATAATCTTGTAAACTTTATAAAATTAGACGCTAAAGATATGTGTTATAGCAATACAAGAATAGATTATTTTATAGGTTTTGATAATAGCAAAGATAAACTTGGATGGGATGCTATTCCTAATCATCAAGAATATCCATTGTTCATGTTTGAAAAAAGACATAATATAGCTAATTTTGGTACATATGATGAATATGGTATGCAATCTGGTCTCACAGGATTATATCAAGTATTTAAACTTCCTACTGGTGTAAATACTAATTCATTAAAAGTAACACCTGGATATAACATGTGGTCAGTTCAAAGATATAATCGTATAGATGGAGATTATGACGATGGATTCCATTTAAAAGAAGATGATGTTACTGATTTTATTAAAAAATGTACATGTACTCAAATGTTTATGGATTGTGATAATTATGATCAATTTCAATTGAGTTCTAATGTATTATATATATTTACTCAATATGTAGATGCTCCAAACACAATAAGTTTATATAATAAAACAATTAAGATACTTGATGAAGATCCTAAATCAGTTTCTAATACAGAAAGTATTATCAATACTAATGTTAAAGAAAAAACTACAATAAGAATATTTGTAAATGGCTATGAACAAGTAGCCGGAAATAATAATTTGTATTCTATTAATCTTAAAAAAGGTGTTAATAAAATACAGATAGCAGTATATAATCCAAAGGCTTATGCTCAGAAAAACTGTTTATTGCATAACATCAATTTTAAAGAAATAACTAATGATGTATTTGCATTTAAACCTATGAAATATACTAATATAAATATGCTTACTAAATCATTAGAACCTAATTATGAATATTTTACTATTAAAAATAATATAATATATGTAAATACTAATCCTTATGATCTTATATCTTCTGCAAACAATGATATGGGATATTTCATAAGTTATTATGGTCTTAAACCAGATATGAAACAATATTATAAAACAAATAAACTTAGATTTAGGATAATGGCAGTATTGAATTCTAAATCTTCTAATGTGTCTCCTTCGTTATTAAATTTTAGAATAACAGGAAAGTGAGAATATTATGCCTAATGTAAGATATAATAACTGGGCCAGAATAGAAGGTTGTACTATAACTGATTTATTTAAACAGTATGGTACTCTTAATGGTATTCCTAATGATGAACAATATATATATTATGGTCATCCAGAAATACAACTTGAGAATCCATATAGTACAACACACAGTACAGTATATGCAGTAAAGAATATAAAAGATTATTTTGGATATACTCAAATCCATGAAATAGATGAAAACTGGAATCAATTTACTGCTAATATTGCTAGTTTTATTGATAATAATCCTATTAATATTAGCGATTCTGATACTGCTTATTATTATGTTGGAAAACCTTTTGTAGTTAGTGAGTCATGTGTAATATTTTATGATGACTCTACAAAATCTTCTAAAACAGGTAGCAAATATTCTAACTATGTTATTGTATTAATAGATGAAAATGCTGTTGCTAATATAGTAAGTATAACTGCTGAATATACTGGAGATTCTGTTCCTATAGGTAATCCTATAGATCCGAATCTAGTTACAGTAACTGCTATATATGACGATGAAAACGAAATAAAAATAACTTCTGGATTTACTATAGAGCCTGTTGATTTAATAATAACTAGTCTTGGTCTTAATACATTTCAAGTATTTTATATAGATCCAGAAGGTGATGTTAATACTACTAAATTTACAGTAGAAGGTATAAAAAATCTTGTAGGCATTACTGGTGAATGGGATGGTGGAGCTGTTCCGTTTACAAAAGAAGCTCAAAAGAAATTTTTTGTAATAACTGCTGCTTTTTCTGATGGCACAAGCGCAACTGTTACTAACTTTAGTTTTCCAGAAGGAAATATAGTAACCCAAGCCAACAATGGTTTAATAAAAGTTTTCTATAACGGATTTACATGTGATGTCCAAGTAGAAACTTTTCAAATAACAAGTTCTAGACTTATAGCATTTTATAATGGTCCTAGTGTAGAAATAGGACATGACTATCAAAAAAAGTATATAGATGTAAGAGTTTATTATTATTCTGAAACAGATATAGGAAATTCTTATTATGAAACTATAACTGTAGACGAATGTACTATAAATAGTACAACAGTAGAAACAGAAGGAGCTAACAGTTTTAATATAAGTTATGTTGGTTTACTTGGAGAAATAACTACTTCATTTATTGTAGAAGGATTCTCTCCAGATGTAAAACCTACATCTATACATGCTGAATGGATGGGACCTAGCTTATATGTAAATGATATAATAGATGTTGAAAAAATATTATGCAATATCTATTATAGTGACGGAACAATTAAGACTAAGAAAAACTTTTCTCTTGATCTTAATGTAATAATAAAAGTAGGAATAAATGACATAGTAGTAACTTATGTAGAAGGTGAAACTACACTAGAAGATATTATTTCTATCAATGGTTTAGCATTAGATGATACTACAAAAAACAATTTATTTGCCACTAAATTATTAAATAATTATCCTAATGCTACCTTCTTAAATAATAGATATCGTGGTCCGGCAGAAGGAATAAAAACTGATACTTATTCCAAAATGATAACTAAGAATCTAAGAGATTTATATAAATTATTTTTGAAACTTGAAAAACAATATAATTCTATAATAGAAGATATAGAAGATGATAATAGCATTAAGATATTAACATTAAATAATTCTACTTATATGAAATACGAGATGAATCAATTATTAGATTCTGATCATTACACAACTGGAAAATATGTATTCAAAGAAATGTCTTAATAAAGGGGTTCATATATGAAAACATCCAGTAATCTTTTTATAAGAAATATACCTGAAATAGAAGATAGAGAATTTAAATACAGAACTCTTATGAGTTCTCATGAATTAAATGCTCTTCAAAAAGAAGCCTTTACTGATATTCTTGATCTTTTTAATAAAGCTAATCTTTTACAAAAAAACTTATACGAATTTAATATAACTAATACTATTGAATCTAGCGTATATGGTAAAAGACTAAATGACGCTTTATTTAAAGTATATCAAGTAAAAGAACTATATGATAATCTTAAAAAAGATGAAGATGATTTCAGATATCAGTCTAAATTTGCATACGAATCAGAAAATCTTGATGATACATACAAAGCAATAATCCATGGCGATTCTAATGATATTACTGCTAATGTAATATCAAGTGCAACAAAAACAAGATTATATGACGAAACATATGATGAAACTCTTGTACCGGAAAGTATACAGGCTTATATAGGTCCAGATACTTTTACAATTGGAGAAAATATTTATACCATAGAAGATAGTGATGTTAAAAATATATTTGATGGAACTACTTCTAATGTATGGTATAGAAAAATAACAACTAATGAAAATGTTTCTTATATAGAAAACGAAATTATAATAGCTCTTCCAGAAGATATAGTGACTACAAGACTCGTAAATGAAATCTTTATACAACCATTTCCATTAGGAAACATGGATATAATGGATGTATTATATAAATCTAATGGCGCATGGGTTAGAATACCAGGATTTGAAACACATTTTGGTGTTGAAGAAGAAACATATTCTGATTCTTTTGGAAATTCTTATACAAGAAAATATATTCCGAATGCCAATAATCTTAGATTTGATTTTAAAGCATTAAATATAAATCAAATCAAGATCAAAATAAGACAAAAAGATTTTGATTATGATTCTGTTCTTGGAAGAAGAATATGGTATTTAGGATTAAGAAACGTAGATGTTTTATATAACAGATACAGCTCAGAAAATAGTATTTTTAGTACTGTATTTACTTTTCCAGAAACAGATAAATTAATTAAAATATATGATTCAGAAATACTGTGTAATAATCAAAAAGATGATAAATCTGAATTCAATATAGTAAAAGAATATTACTATTATGATTCTTCAGACAACTATCACAGAATATCTACTACTGCTCCTTTTGTGCTTAATGGTCATAAAATGATGGTTAAATATTACATAGAAAGTGGAGAAGAAACTCCTAATATATATATGACTAGAATTAAATACAAACTTGACTAATATAAAATAGATTTATATAATAATTTTATGTATTGTATTCCCCAGATATAATACTCCCCCAAACAATTAATACCATCTCATAAGAACACTATTACGTACACGTAATAGTGTTTTTTCTTACATTTTTTACTATATCTTGTAGTTGACATCTAACATTTTAAGAAATATAATTATCTTACATTCTATTAGATGGTATTTAGAAAGGGGAATAATATGAATAATGTACTAGTTCAACATTACTTAACTATGCAATGGGATAACTCATGGAACACATTACTTAGCACAAAAACTGATGATGTAATATCATTGTTAAACTCTACATTATCAGATTGGTCTTTTGAGGTAACTGATGTTAAACCTACAAAAGAAGATGACGTTCTTTTAGTAGCATTGTATATGCCAGGTAAGATAATATCTGGATCTGGCAAAACAGAAAGGGATGCTATATCTAATATTATCAGTTTATTATTTACCAATAACAAGACTGATAATTCACAAGTTTCTAAACAAGAAACTGTACAAATTCCACAAGAAACAATTAAAGAACCTCAAGTACAAGAAACTGAACAAAAGACTATAACGACTAGTTCTGTTCTTGAACAGCTTGGTAATATTAAAAACAATATTAATGAACAAAAACCGGCAACAGAACAGAAAAGTTTATCTCCAGAAGATATGTTCAATATGCTTCTTGGAATGCCAACAGGAACACAAGAAGAACCTACAGAAGTAGAATTTGGCAGTCCTGAATCAGAACAATTCGAAAAAGAATTTCTTGAACAAGTAAAGAAAGTAGAAAAACTTTCTCCAGATATTGTTAACCCTACAAGAAGAATAATTCCAAAATCAGAATGGATTCCTGAACAGGGTAATGCTTTGAGACAATGGATGGCTAAATTTGAAGTAACAACTAAAGAACAAGTAGATGCATGGCTCAATAAATTCTGTGGTCTTACATATGATTACTTTGACCCTAAATTTATAGGTGACTTTATTGAATGGACAGAATATATGCGGGAAAAACAAACCTACTGATCAGTAATGGTTCTGTTTATGACCTTGTAGCTATATTTATTGTTCTAATAGGATGTGACAAACCTTTTGCAAATAATCTTGTAAATACTTTTAATAATTATCTTGATAATGGATATACGTACAGTGAAATAAGAAACGAAATTTTCTCTGTATTTTATAAATCCAATAAGGATTTTAGATGGTATTTATTCAATAACAAAAAGATTAATAATGATAATATTAATCTGTTAAAGAGTAATACTCCATACTTTCATAATCAATTAAAATTATTAAACTCATTGCCTATTGTAGAACAAAATATAAATAAAGGAACAATGGTCAGTAGGGTCTCAGAATATTATCTTGAACCTGTTGCAAGCTACACAATACAAGATTTTATTCAATATTTCTATAAAGTAATGCCTGTAGATAAACAAAGTCAAGTTCCATCTAAACTAAAAGGTATCTTTAAATATAAGATAGAACAATATGGTATAGATAAACTTTTGTTTATGACAGACATATATGCACAAGATTGTGAAGCAGAAGGAAGTTTGTTTATTCTTGGAAAATGGGATGATTATTCTTATAAAGCTGATTCTCATATAGAAACATTTAAGAGTAACCTTCCTCAAAACGAAGCTTATTACACTCCCAAAAAGAGGAGATTATTCGAATGAGCGAGATAAAAGACCATACCATTATAGAAATGGGTTACACATTTACTAATCAAAATAACGAAAGGATATTTAAAAGAAATGTCTACATCAACTATAATCAGCTTACTGAATTTATTAAAAATAATAATATTGTTGATACTTACTGTTCTGCGTACCTTTATAACACTGAAAAAATCAGTGAAGCAAATCTGTATGGGAACTTATATTTAGATTTCGATGATGCGAATAGTCTTAATAATGCGAGAGAAGATGCAATACATACTCTAAGCTATTTTAAGATAGTCTATAAGATCATGCCGGAACAAATAAAAATATTTTTTTCTGGACATAAAGGTTTTCATTTAATAATACCTAGAGAAATCTTAGGTATTAAACCTTGTAAGAATCTTAATGAAATCTTTAAAACAATAGCTGAACAAGTTAATAATTTTTCGATACATAAAACTGTTGATTTATCTATATATGATAACAGAAGACTATTCAGAATACCTAATACCATACATGGAGAAACTGGTTTATACAAAATAATACTTACTCCTAAAGAATTATTATCTCTTTCAGAAGAAGACATTGCTAATCTTGCTAAACAACCTAGATACCTGAATCTGAATATAAAAACAGATTTTAATCCTATTGCTAATAATCAATATCTTCAAGCAATAAAGACTTATGAAGATAACGTTAAAAACAATAACAAGAAAAATAAAGGATTCAGATACAAGAAAAAACTTAATATTGTTCCAGAATGTATCAATACTATTCTTGAAAATGGTGCTGAACCTGGAACTAGAAACGTAACGATAGCATGTCTTACTAGCTTTTATAAAGAATCTGGAAAAACATTTGATGAAATAATAGACATTATTTCAGAATGGAATTCTAAAAATCAAAAGCCTACTCCAGAAAGAGAAATGAAAACTACTATAAAATCAATATTTTATAGTGAAAAGACTTATGGATGTACTACTTTACAAACATTAGTACAATGCAATAAGTCAGAATGCAAGCTTGTAAAAAATAATAAAACAAATTATAAGAGAGGAATACCACATGCAATCAAAGTCTGAATTAAAAATCAAAATATCTAAAATAAAAGATGTTGCTAAAATTCCAACTTTTGGTTCTGAAAATGCTGGAGGGGCAGATTTATATGCTTGTCTTCCAGAATCTATAACAATTGAACCAGGAAAAACTATTCTTGTTCCTACTGGAATTAAAACAGAAATACCAGATGGATATGTTGGTCTTATATTTGCAAGAAGTGGTCTTGCTACTAAATCAGATCTTGCTCCAGCTAATAAAGTTGGTGTTATAGATTCTGATTATAGAGGAGAATGGATGGTAGCACTTCATAATCATGGAACTATGATAAGAGAAGTAGCTAATGGAGAACGTATTGCTCAAGTAATCTTTATGCCTATACCAAAAGTTATTTTCGAAGAAGTTCAAGAATCTGAACTTGATGTTACCAAACGTGGCGAAGGTGGTTTTGGAAGTACTGGAAATAAATAATGTTTGGGGGTTACACATATGGACGTTAACCGTACCATTAAAATAAAAGATCAAGAAACTAATTCTGAAATAATTATAGAAAACCCTAATTTTTATACTCCTGTTATACCTCAAGGGCAACAATCTTATAAAGAAACATCCATAATAAATATGGGCGGAAATCAAAAAATAATTGATTTCATATTTCCACAGAGACCTTCAGAAGAATACCAACTTGCTATGTGGGATGTTCTTGATAAATTTGAAGAAAGCGCTTGGTCTCCATCTAACACTGGAATAAAAACTGGATATGATTGCATAGATAAAGCATTTGACGGCGGATTATATCCTGGTTTTACAATTGTTGCTGGAGATAGTAACTTAGGTAAAACTGCATTAATGACTAATCTTGCATGGAACGTTATTAATAATAATAACGATGTATATGTAATGGATTTTTCACTTGATGATTCTATGCCTGAAAAGCTTGGAAGAATGGCAGCATGTTCTGGAAAGCTTATAATTAATGCAGTAAGAACTCCTTTAAGATATCAAAATTATCCTCTTATGCTTGCAAGACGTAAGAATGCTCTTATAAATCTTAGATCTATGTCTGATAAATATAGAGCATATGACGCTTCTTTTTCTACATTTGTAGAAGATATACAAGAAGAAATCCAAAAGAAGTTAATATACTTTGACGAGCATAACATAAATAAGAAATTAGTTATATTTATAGATAATTTTCATGACATGGACTTAAGAGATCAACCTAATTTATCATCAAAAGATAAATTTGATACTCTCGCTCAATGGTGTAGTGATTTTTCTACTAAGTATAACGTTACTATGGTATGTTCTGCTGAACTTAAAAAACTTAATGGAATACGTAGACCTCAGTTAGATGATCTTAGAGAAACAGTTAAAATTAAATATGCTGCTAAAGCCGTTCTTCTTGTTTATAACGAAGTACATTACAAAGGAGAATCTGCAAACATATATTACAATATTAATGGAAACCCATTTAAGCAACCAATATTTGAAATACATTTTGCTAAAAACAAATATGGTACTTACAAAGGTAGAAACTTTTTTGAGTTCTATCCAGAAATGGCTTATCTTAAAGAATGTGATCCTCAAACACAAAAAACTTATACTAATATTGTCTATGGGTAATTAAAATGAATGATGAATTAGAGATAAAAATTGGAACTGTGATAAATGAACTTGAAATATTAGCATTTACGAATAAACCAGATGATACTAAATATAAATCTTATGGTCCACCATGGGTAAGATGTAGATGTTCATGTGGTAAAGAAATAATAGCTCCTCTATATGGAATCAAAAGAGGTTTTATAAAAAGTTGTGGTCATTTAAAAGGTAACTCTGGTAGTGAAATACTTAAAAAATATTATGAAGATCATGATAAACCTACATCTACTTATTTAACTATTAATGGCGAAACAAGAAATATATCTGAGTGGAGTAAAATATCTGGTATTCCAAGAACTACTTTAATGTATAGAATCAAAAAGCAATATCCTATTTCAAGACTATTTGATAAAAGAATATTAAAAGAGGAAACAGATGAAGAAACTGAAGAATGAGCAAGGTATAAATCTTAATGACCTTTATTTGCTCGCAAAAAGAAATCCTAAATATGCACAATTACTAGGAGAAATCGCTGGTATAGATAAACTTATCAAACGATTTGCCGAAGATACAATTACTAATTATGCTGATCCAAAAGTCTATTATATTAAAACTGAATTACTAAATAACTGTTATAACTTTTATTTATTTAATTCAGAAGTTTCTGCGACAATAGGCAAGAGTTGGCTCTTTAATGATTTTTTAGCTAAATGTGAATCTAAACTTATAGAAAAAGAAATTAACGAATCTACTATAAAAATGATAAATATGTTTAATAACGATAAATTATCGGAATCCAAAATAAATTGGATTATTTAAACATATGTTATATTATGTTACAATTATACAAAGGAGATTATAAATGGCTGGATATAACTTATTTGACGGACTTAGAGAGGTTGCTTCTGGAGCACCTGATGAAAATGGAATTCCGAAGTTTGAAGAACAAAAATTGAGGAAATTTCTCAAAAATCAGAAGATAGGGTCTCCTAACAAGATAGCTTTTGCTAGAAGTGAACCTAAATTCCATACATGTCCTAGATATAATCCTTGCCCTATATGTGATAAGTGTATGAATAAAGCTAGTCACTTATATGTGGCATGTCAGACATGTAAAATACCTATTTGCAATCATAGCTATGTAGATAAAATGAAAATGATTAAACGTGAGAACTTTACTATTCCTGTAGACAAAGATACTTATAAATATATTGAACAATTAGACGAGGAAATAACTAATGGTCAATAATGAAGAAATGGCTAATTATGTAGCTGCCAATACAGAAGCTTTTGTTCAAGAAGATAAACAGAAAGGTAAAGACTGGATGGTTCCACCACCACCTAAGCCTGGAGAATACATAATATGCCAAATATGTGGTAAAGTAATGATGCCTGAAGATTTTTCTAAAGATCAAAAAATAAGAAAACATGAATTTAAATGGCATATACATCATCAATGTGAATTAAATATTTTTGATCAGTTAGATAGAGAAACACATGGTCTTCTTGCAGAAAGAAAGAATGGTTCTAATCTAAATGAGTACAGAAAGAAAGCTACCCAAGCTACTAGAAGAGAATGAAAAACCTAAAATAAATGAACTATATGTTTTAGGAAAACCATTAGATACTTCTAATAAGATACTAATAGATATAAAAGACGTTCTTAATTTTGGTTTTTGTCCTAGATATTATAAACTAAAAAAAGAAGATCCTAATCCTAACATAAAAGATTTATATGATGAATCTATTCATAGAGTATTTTATAGTTATCTAAATTCTATGGAAAACGGAACTCTTAATTACGTTAATACTTATCTTAAAACATTATGGGGTAAAGAATGGATTAAAACCAATAAATACTCTGATATGATAATTACTAAATCAAGTGCTAATAGAGATGTATATCTTGAACTATTAAGAGACGGAACAGAATCTTTATTCAAATTTGACGAAGTAATAAGCAAAGATAGGCAAGTTCCATTAATGGTAAACTATAGATATGAAGTTGAAATATTACCAAATATAGTTCTTACTGGAGTATTTGAATACATAAGAGAATTTATTATAAATGATAACTTTAAGACTATACAGATTATAAAGTTTGTTCCTAATCATAATAAATACATGTTACAAATAGCTATGAAATATAATCTTGAACTTATAGCTATGTCTTATGCATTTGAACAATTGTTTAACACTAAGTCTCCTTTACAGATATTATCATTTGATGTTAGGAATAAAAAAGTATTTACAACTGTTTTTAATCAAACCAATTATAATGTATTAAAAGAATCTATAAAGAACATAATAATATGTATACAAAATGATATTATTATTAGTTCTCCAGATAAAAAATGTTTTTATTGTGATTATAGAAAAGTATGTTTAAAATCTTATTAAGGAGGAAACAACCATGTTAGATATGAAGTTAGATTCTGGAAAATTTGTTATTGATGATAATAACGAAACACATGTAGATGAAAAGACTCTTAAAGAAATAGAAAATGAATTCAATAATAACGAAGACAATAAAAACAAAACTATGCCTAATATTATAAAGGACTAATTGTATGAACGTTTTAGCGCTGGATCCGTCACTATCAAGTACTGGATATTCAATAATAGACTCAAAGACTAAAAAAATTTTAGTTAAAGGAAAAATCCAAACTAAAAGAACAACTATAAATATTAATTGTACTGATGATAGAATACAAGAAATAATACGTTTTCTTGAGCAGTATAATAATATGATAGATGTTATAATATTAGAAGATGGTTTTATTGGTAAAGGTAGGCAATCAAGCATGGCTATATGTGAACTTAGAGGAGCTTTGATAGCCTATTATAAATATAATAAATATACAGTAATACACGAACCACCTTCAATGATAAGAAAAAACTTTGGATTAAAAGGCAATGCAAAGAAAGAAGAAGTAGCACAAGAAGTCCTAAAGTATTATCCTAATCTTGAATCTGAAATAGGTGTATATAGTGATAAAAATAATAAAGACAAAACAAGTGATATATATGATTCAATATCAATAGCATTATCTTATATTTTAAATATTAAGGAATAAATATGACAGAAATGCTAAGTAAGGAAACAAAATACAGACTTGCTAATCTGAGTGAATCAGATTATAAGTATCTTCAATCCTTAAAAGATGAGTATTTAATTGAACAAAAACAATTTACTGAAGAAGATTACGCTAATCTATATCGTAATCTTCTTTTATTTAAGGATGGAAATAGAGAAGCGGCACAATATATAATAGCTGCTTTTCATAGAACTTTACATGCTTATGCATGTCTTATAGTATTGCATAAAATCCCATACAGTACTATTAAAGATAAAAATGGTAATATACGAATGGGTAGAATAAACAATAGCGTATATAATTTTATATGTCTATTTGTTAGTAAAAGTATTCTTGCACAAGATCCTCCTAAAAATAATGGTGGTTATAGTCTAAGCAAAGCCAGAATAATGGCTACATGTGATTATATATATAATTTATTTTCTAAATTTGAATATGGTGATATATATAACGAACTTGTTCTTGCTTTACTAAATATGGCAAATAAATATAAAGTTATTACGGATCCAAATGATCCTAAATATAAACCTAATGGAACTTTTCATGTATATGTTGAAAAATGTTTTCATTTTGAAGCATTTACTTTCCTAACTAAACTAACTAAAGATCCTATCATGAATATAAATTTTACTGAGTTAACTCCTTATGATGAAGAAGAATTTACTCCTACAATGCAACAAAGTAATATGCTTATAGATAAAAAACAGATAACTGACTATAATCTTATGATAGATTATATAGATAGAAAAATTGCATTGGAACAATGTAATGGTATTACTCTTAAAGAAGATGATATTGACATATATGATACTGATTCATTAAACTTTAATTGGATATCTGGTACTGTATGTCACGAAGCTTTTAAAACACTTACTAATTATGAGAGAGAATTAATAGTCCTTGCTTTTGTAAAAAACCAAACAGAAGAGGACATTGCTTCTATATTCCATTGTTCAAGAGCTACTATTGGAGTACAAAAGAGAAAGGCTATTAAGAAAATAGAAGATTACTTAAAAGAAAAAGGAGGACTTGTATCATGAAGTGGTTAGTTGAAAATTGGAGTTTATTAATCGTAGTTGCATCAGTAATTACTTATATGCTTATTTCTGGTAAGAAATCAGTAAAAGAATGGTTATTATATGGTGTTTTCATGGCAGAATCAGAGTGGGGAAGTGGTACAGGTAAATTAAAGCTCCGCACTGTGTATGATATGTTTGTAACAAAATATCCCATCATATCAAAGATAATTCCATTTGTAGTATTTAGTTTATGGGTTGATGAAGTATTAAAAGAAATGAAAAAGATTCTTGAAGAAAATGAATCTATAAAAAACCAGTTAATAACTAAAGAATAAAATAATATTAGGCGGTACGCTTAAATGCGTACCGCCTAATATTATTTATTAAACACGAATATATCAGAATCTGTGCCTATTTTAGATTTTTTTTGTACTGTAAATGTATAGGCATCTTCTTTAATTACAACATAATCATCTGCAATAAAATGTTTTTTGCTAAGTTTTTCTTTTTGAACCCTTGTAAGTTTCTTAGGATTTTTCATTAGAAATTAATATTCCTCCTCTAATTCTGGACTTACATATTCATCATGTCCACAATTATAACATATATAAGACCTTCCATAAATAGTCCTTGGATTATCCATTAATGACCTCATCATTTCTGATCCGCAACATGGACATGTATAAGTATCAACAGCGACATCATTAGCTTCATTTAATAATACAGCATTCAACATAATTAAGTTCCTCCTATTAGTAAGATGAATTAGTTACTAATAGAATAATATCACTTAAATACAAAAAATGCAACATAAAGCTACAATATTTAGTGTTTGATAAATTTTTTCATACAAGACTTATCCCAATATTTACAGTCTTCAAATAATGCGAAACTATGATCGTGCCATTTATGTATTATATTATCTGGATGCCTCATACATTTTTTGTTCTTACACTTATCATTAAAACAAAAAGTTATATCATCACTCATTTTCTTCCTCCTCTGGATTATATTCTGCAAGTGCTATTTCGTTCAACATCCAATCGTATGTATCTTCTTCACGTATTTTGAACCATCCTTCTAACCTAGATTCCTGTATATCAGCAAACTTTTTGAAGAATTTGTTTAACTTTTCATCTTCATTAGGTTTACTCAATTCACTTATTTTCTTACCATGATATATCATTTTGAAAATAGTATTGAATCTTCCAGAAGTAATTATTCTATCAAAGGCTAATCTTTCTATATATGAAGAAAATGTTACTACCATATCATCTTTTAAGCTATTAATCTTGATTGGTAATTGGTCAAGATCTTGTTCAACAAGAATAGCATCATATATTGAATGACAAAAAGCATGAGCGCAAGCAAGTGCTCTTTCATTATCATAATAATTAAATATATTCATATTAAGAAAATATTTAACTTCATTATTTTGAGCAAGCACCCTACCATTACTTTTTGTAACTGTAACAGTTAAAATACATTTAATTTCTCCAGCTTGTTCAAGATAATATATACATCCAAATTGCATCCAAAATAATATATTTAATTTAGCAGCTTTTTCTGAATCTAAACAGTTTCTTTTTTTAAGATACTTTATAAAAAAATTTATTATTTTGTCAGCATCATCATTTGTTGCTTTTTTAACCCATAATGTTAATGTGTTTTTTACATTTTCTTTTTTTGTCTTTTTCTTTTTAGCATAAATATCGCTATCAAATGGTTGGATATATATTTTATATCTATCACATGACAATAAATTATCTCTATTTATAAACTCAAAAGAATTTATATAACTCATAAAGTAATCTTCTAGTTTTTCTAAATCTTTTTCGTTTAAATATTCTAGATAATCTCTAGGACTATATATAAGATTCCCTTTATCTTCGTTACACTGTTTACATAACATAACAAGATTAATATCTCTATTAGTTCCACCTTTTGATAGCGGTACGAAATGTTCTATTGTAGCCCCATATCCGAAATATACTTTCTTGCCACAATGACAACATTTATGATCTGATTTTGACGCTATTAATTCTTTCTCGTCATAAGTAAAAGTATCTCTTTCAACTATTTTCTGTCTCTTAATATTCTCCATAAAGATCTACCTTTTCTTCATCAAATATATTCCCAACATTAACTACTAGTTCATCTTCTTCTCTATCATTGAAATAAGCAAGAACATCTTTCTTATAACAGTATGCCTTAAACATATAAGCATCTGGATTATTCCATCTTCTAGCGAACCATTTTGCAGTATTTACATTTTGAGTCCATGATAATCCATATGGTTCTCTACCTTTGCCTACTCCACGATATATTAGTATTTTATCGTCTTTTGGTAAACTATCATATACTTTTTTATCTTCTTCTGACATTAATAATTCTTTATTAGCTCTATTAAAGAAGCTTATCCATAACGGGATACTAACGTTTGGATCCTGGTTAGGATTCTCACTTTCAATCCAAACGTATGATAAATAATCATTAAAGTCTTTTTCAGATAAATCACGATTAATCATTTTAAAATAAAACGCTTTCCATGGTTTATTAATAAACATAAATAATTCTGCTAATGATTTAGAATCATTTATTATTTCAGAAAACTTATCTCTTATTTTATCTAGATTATCGTCTTTAAATATATCTAACGGAGTATAAGTTTTATCTTTTGGAAGGTACATTATTCTTGAATTTATATATGGATGACAAACTATTATGTCTACATCTGTTTCAATAGGGTCTAGGTATAATAATTGTCTGGCTACTGTCTTACAATAATTTAAATCAGTTTTTTTCATTAGATTATTCCTTCATTGTTATTGTTTTAAATAAAAATGAGCTGAGTTAAAACTAACTCAGCTCATTTAAGATATGAAACGTATTAATTTGTATTGATTTTAATTATTCTTCGTTGTATTTTTTAAGAATTAAATCCTGGATCATATTTCTTGTCTCAGTATTAATAGGATGTGCTATATCCTTAAACTGATCGTCAGAACCTTTCTTGGAAGGCATTGCAATAAACAGACCTTTTTCTGAATCAATGATTTTAATATCATGGACTACAAATGCATTATTAATAGTAATGCTTGCAATTGCTTTCGTCTTTCTAGTCTGATCCTCATATTTCTTAATACGAATATCTGTTATAGTAATACCCATTAGTACAACCCCTCCTTAAAAGTATAGACGAAATGAAGTTTTTACTTATTAAGGATAACACAAATAATTTTTAAAATCAATCTTTTAGTTTACCTGTAAGTGGATCTATGGCTTTGAGAAGATTTATTCTAGACTTAGAATCCATCTCTTTTTGTTCGTTTATTGTAATTTCCAAAATATTAAAAGAAGGATCCTCCCATTTTAATCTTCCATTAGAAGCTTTTTTCTTAGCAAGTTCATATATCTCTTTCTGAGACATATCACCATCTGCCTCTATTTCAATCCATGCTCTTTTCGTTGCTTTGATCTTGTACGTTTTCTTCATGTTCTTTTACCTCATTATTTAATAATGCTTCGCTAATCTCAAGATCTTCACCTTGATTATGTTCTCTTGCATCATTAACTATTCCTGTAACAATTTCATCTGGCATCATTAATACTCTTTCTTTAAGAACATTCTCTCTAAGTTCTTTCTGAGCATCATCTGATAATAAATCATATATGAATTCGTCACTAGCAACGAACATACTTCCGGTTGGATAAAGTGTATGTTCTTCTGATTTTGAGATTGGGAACATTCCTTTTGCAATAGGTTTATCTACGACACCAATTACATGAATTCCGTCTTTGAACATTTCCTGACATTTACTGCATGGTTTGTAATTATTAATTACTATTTTGTTGTTATTCTTAGCTTCTAATAGTTCTTCTTGTGAAACAGATTCTTCTTTTGGATTTCCGCACCAAAAACAAATTTCAATTTTCTTCTCTTCTGCCATATTTAGCTCTCCTTAATTAGTAATTAATTAATAGTACAAACAGAATTAACATTTATAGTTTTTCTGTCTACACTATTATAATATACAATTGGAGAGCCATCAAATGAAAATGATTCAAGTTTACAAAGCTTTATTAACATTATTTCAACCATGACCATTTTATTATTATCATACTTTATTTTTCCTAGAGTTTCTCCTAATATATCTATATATCTCTGATATATAATAGACTCATTTCTTGTTAAATCTCCAAGGAACTTTTTATAATAATGGTCATATACTCTTTTAATTAAGACTTCAATATTGATTCCGTTATAATAAGATTCTTTCAACATATTAAGACTAGTAGATACATCATTCTTTTCTATACAAGAACATAGTTCATCTACTATTTTAGTATCTAGATCTCCAAACACATCAAACAAATCTTGTTTTGTTACGTTATTAATACTGTCTTTCATTAAAATACATTGGTCTAATAATGATAATGAATCTCTAACACTTCCATCTGCTCTTTCTGCAACATACTCAAGTGCATCATCAGAAATATTATTTACGTTTTCTTTCTTAAGAATTCTTTTCATATTAAATACCAAATCTTTTGTAGATAATGGCTTAAATAAATATTTCTGGCATCTTGATTTTATAGTATCTAAAACTTTTTCCATATCTGTAGTTGCTAAAATAAATATACAATGTTTAGGTGGTTCTTCTATTGTCTTTAACAATGCACTTAAAGCACTATTGCTTAACATATGAACTTCGTCTATTATATACACTTTATATTTATTCTTTATAGGTAGATAATTAGATTCATCTATTAGGTTTCTTATATTATCTACACTATTATTAGAAGCGCCATCTATTTCTATGATATCTGTTTTAGATTCTGCATTGCTTTTACATGCTTCACATTGACAGCATGGATTCCCATTTATAGGATTCTGACAATTAACAGCTTTAGATAGTATTCTGGCAATAGATGTTTTTCCAGATCCTCTTAATCCGTAAAATAAATAAGCATGATTTATCTTATTGCTTATTATTTGATTACGTAATATTTGAACTGTTTCTTGCTGTCCTATAATATCATCAAAGGTTTCTGGTCTATACTTTCTATAAAGTACCATTCTATTCCTTTCTTAAAGACTTTAATTCTTCTTCTAAAACTCTAATTTGTTCTGTTTTTAATTCATTATCTCTAATATAAGATTTCATTAGAGTAATTAATTCTGCTATATCATTATGCTCGAAAATCGTATAAATCTTAGAGTCTCCTTTAAATCTAAATGGAAGACACATTGTTTTCTTAGTATTTTTACATTCATCAGATGCCTTTTCTAGCCATCTTCTATGTATAGAAATGGACTGGTCTCCAGCTTTAAGCTGATTACCAGTCCTTTCTTTACATTCTGGATGAAGTATTTCATCTACTATATCACCCTTTTCGAACCATAATGCTCCTGATCTTATACTTCTTCTAGCGTCTTGTATAGATGGAACATTATTTAATGAATCAGCAACTTTTTGTTCTAAATCTTCCCATGATTTATCAGAATTCATTTTCTTAGTATCACTTCTATCTACTAGACTGATACTATTAGATTTCTTTTTCTCCCATGGTTTAGTCTTTTGTTTTAAAAGTTTTTGGTCTACGCATCTATAACATTTATCGTTATTAGCGCATACTGATTCATATTCACACGACATATTGATTAGCCTTTCATATTGTTATACTGACTTTCATTTGGAACATTTGGAATAAAATTAGTAACACTATTCTCTACTTTTAATACAGCAGAAAATGTTATTAATAAATCTTTCTTTCCATTCATGAGATCTATAATCTGCTTTGTAAATATAGCTCTCTTTTTATATCTATTGATTGCATCATAGATATTAATACCTTCTTCAAAGGATTTATTATCATATATAGTCTTAGTGACCATACTTTCAACTTCATTTACTGTTGCTTTTACATTCTGAGCAGATAAATTACTTTTAACAGTATTATAAGCTAACTGTTCATTAATCTTAAGCTGTGTTTCATATATTCCACACTGTCTCTGATTATATACATTATCTATCATCAATGGAGTTAAGATAGCATCTATCTTGCCTGCGGCAATAGATATTTCTGATGTTGTAAGATTAGTTGGATCAACATTAATCTTATTACATTCCTCAATATATAAATCTTCTCTTGCCTCCCATTCCTGATCTGTATAACTTTTCTTAATATCAAGATTAGTTATAGAAGTAGGTATAGATGTTTTTATTGAACTATTAACTGCAACTGGCTGAGAATTGTTCTGAGGCTGAGTTTTCTTCACTCTTTCTGCTTTAATTACAGTCTGTTCTTTTTTTAAATCATTTATACTAACTTCTGGTGCTGAATCATTATCTATAGGAGTTGGATCCGGTATAGATTCTCCTGTTGTTCCATATGGGTCAAAATCAAATGTATTGTTATTTCCACTATTCATGATATCGTTTATCAAAGCGTTACTATCCATACTTACTCTCCTTTACCATTTATCTAGTTGTATTTTAGTAAAATCATTTGTACTTATTCTTATATGTTTATTCTTAGGGTTAGTTGTAGTGACTATCACATAACCAGTAAACTTTTCAAGTTTATGAAAATTATTGAAAGTATGCTTTTCTCCTGTTTTATCGTTGATAAATGTGATAGTCATAACTAAACCTCCTAATAATAACCATAAGTTATCAAGTACTTGAATTTATCAAATATTTCGGTAGAAATATTTTGCTTTAACAAAACTTCTAAATTACTTATATTTACAACTTTTCTTCCAGATAAATTATTTAATGACTGAACTTTCAACAAATCATTTTCTAAATTATCTATTCCGAATATGTAAATAACAGATGGATTAATTATCTTTATTTCTTCTGCCAATGTATGTATGTTTACACTATAATCATCTGTTTTGTTTAAAAATAATACTAACAAATCAGATATTTTTGTTTCATAAACATTTAGTATTTTCTTTAAAAATTCAGTATTGTTTTTAAATTCAATATTGTCTTTAAAAATAAAACATATTTTTGAATTATACATTCCATTAGCGCTTAAAACGTGATTGTTTAATGTATCATAAAGATTATTTAATCTATCGAACTTATTATAAAAACTTTCTGCAAATTCTTTTTCTGATACATTATCAATGTTGCTAAGATAATCTTTAAAATCCATAATTACCTCTTAACTTACAGTTAATTTCTGCATTGGTGTAATCTTCATGTACTGTTCAACGATGTTTTTGTCTATAGTTCCATTTTCATATTCTTCGTATAGAGTATCAATATCTATTTCTATACTCTGACTCAACAAGTACTTTTTATTAAGATTTATTAACTCGCTAACAAAACCATCTTTATCGCTTACAGTCTTTCTTACACTATCACTTACTGTAAAATTTTTTCCAAATACTTCTACAGTATCTTCTATTTTGTATTTATTAAAAATATCTTTGACTTGCTGGCTTAATTTCTTCTCTTTTAAATTAAGCATTTTCATTGTATCAGCCATAACTGATCTTTCTTTTAATATTTTTAATTCTTCTGGTGTAAGACTAAACTGATCAATACTTATTATATCCTTTTTCTTAGCCATAATTACATTTCCTTTTCCATTAATTCTGTAAACTCTATAAATTTAGAAGCTTCTTCTGTAAATCTTACTGCTATTTCTTTTACGTGCTTAGCATAATATAAGTCGAATTCTCTACAAGCTGTAGCATCGTCTTTAATATCTAATATTCTTCTCATTTCTTTCTCATCAATAAAGAATATATTGATGAACATTTGATATAGTTTTCTTATTGTAGGATAAAATACGTCCTGTAAATAATTAAACTTTTCTATAGATACTTGTAAGAAATCAACAGTTTCTGGGTCTTCGCTTAGACCATAAAAATATGTATGATACATTATTTTTGAATGCATAAGAGCAAACATATTCTTATCATCTTTATGTTTGTGTATATTATTTAAGATACTATTTTCTGATAAGAATAGTATTCTAAAGAAATCTTTGGTATTTACATATCTTTCTATTAACATAGAAATCAATGATGCAATAATATATTCTTTATCATATTTGTATCTATTGCCAAGATATTTCTTTACAGTAATACTTTTCTTTTCTTTGCATTTACATACCTTTTCTCTTTCTTCAAGAAAGATTAGTTCGTTATTCTCAATAGAATACTTTCTTATTAATTCTGATATGTTTAATGGAATTACTTCTTGATCTAAAGGAACAAAATGCAAATCAGAAACATCAGTAACTACAGATAAAAATGGAGTGATACATGATTTAGGCTTATAATCTCCTAAACTACATGTAAAATCACCATTAGATTCTATTAAAAACGTACACATCGGTTTTGCTTTTAAGAATGCTGCTGGTAAGCGTGAATTCTCACAAAAATCCATATCTATTTTGTGAGCTATTTCTTTGAAATCATATACTTTTGACATATTATATATGTCAAAAGCATTGATTACTGCTTGTATATTACAACAACATTTACCACAATTGTTACATCCTACTTTTACTTTATCAACTAAACTTAAGTTCTTTATATTAGTTTCATTCAAAACTTTCTTTAGCTGTTCATTTATTTTTTCGTCCATTAATAAAGCTCCTTATTTATAGTATCAATATAAAATTTTCTTATATTATCATCTGGAATATTACTTATAATTCCAGACAATTTAATATAAGTTTTGTATCTTTCTTCTGATACAATTTCTTTGAATCTTAGAATATCATTGAAAATCATATAATGAATTGCTTCATGCTTATTAGCATTTAGAAAATGATATATTTTATTATTATCGAATTCAAATGATTTACACATTTCATCTGGATCTTTGAATGATTTTAAGTCACATATAAATACTCTAAATCCGTTTCTTATAAGACTTATAATATGTTTATTAATAGCATTCTTTCCAGCATTATCATTATCTAATAATAAAAATATATTGGATGTTACTTTCTTTAATTCATTTATTTGATTATCAGTTAATGAAGTTCCCATTACTCCAACAGTATTACAGAAACCAGATTGATGCATTGCTATTACATCAAAATATCCTTCTGTTAAAAATGCAAATCCAGTCTTTTTAATATCTTTATATGATTGAGCAAATCCATAAAGAACATTGCCTTTTATGAATACTCCGCTTAAAGCTGGATCCTGGTCTTTTTGACCAGATTGATTTCTATCATTGATATATTTAGGTTCTTCATCATATATTCCACGATAAGCCATTCCAATACATTTTGGTTTAATTCTTTTGTGCTCTAATATAGGAAATACTAATCTATTAGATATATTATTAATATCTGTTCTGAATTGATATTCGTTCTGATCTGTAAAACCTAATCTGAATTTATCTATCATTTCTGGATTAATTTTTCTTATATTAATTAAATAATTAAGAGCATTAGCATTATTCTGAAGGTTCTTCCAATATCTTCTTGTGAAATTATCAAGCTTATCCTTATAGCTTTCCCATACAGGATTTTCTTTTATATAATCAAGTTCATATCCTATATTATTTGCTATTATTTCACACGCTTCTTGAAAACCTACATCTTCAAGTTTCTGTACAAGATTAATAATATCTCCTTGTTCGCCACAACCGAAACATTTATAAGTACCATTTGCATATACAACAAGAGAACTATTGGTCTCATTATGAAATAGACAATTCATAAATATCTTAGAACTATCTTCTCTTGTTATATGTATTCTGTTTCCATAATAAGTTTTAATATAATCTATTATAGAAACGCTCCCTTTTAATTCTTCTACATTTATTTCAGACATATCTATACCTCCTTTATATTTATTTCGTTAGAAATAAAGGAATTACTCATTATAATAAAGGGAATAATATAATTCATTATAATTATCTAAACTACTTTTCAAATTAGATATCTTAAATAATAAAGTATGTTTAATTATATCAACAGCATGTTTTATGTCTGAATCATAACTTATAACTCTGTTATGTAGAAATTTGTCAAGGTCTCTAGTTTCTATTGAATACTCTCTCTTTGTTTTAGAACCATACATACCAGAAAAAACAATGGAATCCCGATAGGGATTCCATTTATGTTTTACTATTCTATAATCTGTTATTTCAATTTTAGAAATTTCTCCGGTATATGGATTTAATTTATAATAATAAATTTTGTCCATATTACTCTCTTTCTATACAATTAATTACAATAAATACATTACCTCTTATTTTTTCTATATCGGCATCTGTCATATTATTTTGTAATTGAAACTCTTTTGACATACGTTCATCTTTTATTATAGTAGAAAGAAACCTTCTCTTAAAGATTATATCTTTATACTGTTCACAATTTTTATTTTTCTTACAATCTAAACATACATCTTCAAGTTCTTTTTTAGGAGAACCATAATAAACAGATATAGGAGTATTTTTATAGCCTTCTCTATATTTTATAAGATTAGGATCTTTTCTTTCCTCATCTGTCATCATATCTATTTTAAAATCATTCTTTATTTGATTTCTTTCTTTCATTTTCTTCTCTACTTTCTTTTTTGTGTTTGTTTTTATTAACGATTGTTTTACACTCGTTAATGTACTCACCCACTTCTGACCATGCAATTGCTGAAATGTTACTCATTATCCAAAACCTCTTTCTTCCATAAATTCTATAAAATCAATGTATACATCTCCTGTTAGATCCCATTCTTTACTATTAATTGTTTTAGGAACGGCTTCTACTTTTTCTCCACAATAAGGACAGAAATTGTAATCATTGATTATTTTCTTTTTATCATTATCGAATTTTATACAATAACATTCTTTTTTACAACTAGTACATATAAACTTTTGATTCTTTGGCCTAGTTGTTAATGGTATCATTTTAGTCATTTTACTCACCCATTAATTTAGACTTTAAAACACTAAGATTTTTATTAGCTTTTTTCAGTTCTTTCTCAGCTCTTTTTACTCTGTCTTTCATAGTTCTTGAAATTATATCGATAATATCTTGAACATTATCATTATATGATATGACTCTATCATTTTTATAATGATCAATTAACCTTTTATCGAAATAAGTAACCATATCTTTACCATTAATAGATACGGTTATTTTTGTACGATTTTGGCTATCATATATATTTTCATTTATATCTGTAATATTGTATCTGCTTAATTCACCAGTTTCTGAATCGTATTTATAATAAAATAGATTAGTCATTTAATCTCCTTATTTCGTACTAAAATAATGGTCTCCATATTTAAACGCTGGTGTACCACATTCATGATATCTTTCTGTTCTAAAATAAATAATATCTGAATTTGTTCTATTGAAATATTCATCTAAAACTATTTGGAATGTTTCTTCAGTAACAGTATAACCAGCTTTTTCAAGAGAACCATCAGTTGTAGTTGCAAATTGAATAGGATTCATCTGGTAAATTACATCATGTATACTATCTGGAAAGTCTTTATCGTCTAATCTATTAAAGACTATATCAGCTATATATCTTTTACCAAGTTCATCCTGATTACCAGCTTCTGCTTGAACAAGAATGACTAGTTCTTCCAATTCTCCATAGAAAATTTCGTTTCTTATTTCTTCTTGTTCATCTTCAAAAGTTGGATGTGATATTTTTACATAATTTATATTAGTATCTTCTATATGTAAATCTTTATTACAAAAATTACTTTTAGCACCATTTATACTTTTGTCATTCAAACCAAATAACATTATGCTTTCAAGTAATATACATACTAATACTATACTGATTATTCTCTTGTTATAATTACACATTTTTCTCCTTAAATAGTACCGGAGAATTTATTCTCCGGTACTATAAAATTATTTTTCTTGTAAGTAATCAACATTATGCATAATTAAATTTATTGCATCACTAATGATTTGTAAATCGGTGTTAGTAAATCTATCACGATTTTTCTTACCAAGTTTATCAAGTTCATCAGTTACGTATCTTGCATAAACTTTTAAATCAAACAAATCATTATCCATAACGAATTCCTCCAATAATCACTGATTAGACCATTTAGTAAGAACTATATATTCAACATCCTTATCATTATAAAGGTCTACTAAAACATCTTCAATACAGTCGAAGATATCATTATATAGATTTTCTATATTATCCTTTAAGAGAATAGTTCCTCCATCAACTTCTTTACTTAAATCGTTTAAAGAAGTTGCAGAATAATATATATAATCGCAAAATCCATTATCTATATCTTCTTTTTCAAGATCGTTCTCACCTTTAGATATCTGAAGAATATAATCAGAATGTGGAATATATAATGAAAGTTTATCAAATCTATGATCTTCGAACTTCTTATTCATTATAAACCATGCTATTGGTGGACATTCATTTGCTTTTAAAAACTCGTTACATTTCTTAAAATGACCGCATCCTAAGAAACCTAAGTTTGCCGATCTTCCAGATGGATGTGAAGATTCAAGAATTAATACGTTCTGTCTTCCACTTTCATTAATGAAAGTATTAATTACTTTTGCATATCCTTTTGCATACTTTCCCCATAGCATAAATACTAATGGTTTCTGTGTATCTACAGTATCTTTGATTATATGCTCAAGAATATGTTCTGAAAACATTTCCCATCCAAGATTTCTATGAGAATTAGCTTCTCCTTTTCTTACAGAGAAAATAGTATTTAGTAATAATACTCCCTGTTTCGCCCATAATTCCAAAGTATTATCGAATACTGCTTCATAATCATTTGGAATGTTCTGACCATATTCTGAATATATTTCACTGAATATGTTATTTAAAGAAGAAGGTACATCACAATTTTCATTAATACCAAACGCTAATCCATTTGCAAGACCTTCATTATAGTACGGATCCTGTCCTATAATAACAACTCTTATATTAGATGGTCCATTAGTATATTCGAAAGCCTTAAAAATATTTTCCTTAGCTGGGAAACAGTGATAATTACTATACTCTTCTCTTAGAGAAGGGGCAAGACTATTACAATAATAATCACTCTTAGTTTCGATGCTTAATATTTCATTCCATGTATTATTCATATATAACGTTCCTTTCTTGAAAATTTTTTAAACAACTTAAAAGCCCCCGTTAGGGGGCTTGTTTTAAGTTAAATTATTTTCAATATATTCATCTGTAAGACATGGACCAGCATCGATATATTTATGCTCTTCTGGAATCTCTTCTTCACTAGACGTATATACCTTAATAGGGAATTCATCATCAAGCAATAATGCTTTCTGAACGCCTTCTATAATAAACATTCTAATATCACTTTCAGAATCAAATATATGATTCTCTAAAAGAATTTTTATTAATTCTGAAGTTTCCATATCTTTTACTTTGTCTGGTGATAACGTAGTATTTAATGCTTCTTGTAATGTCATAATTGGTCTCCTTTATTTAAACTTTTCAAGTTTCTCGTCCAATCTCTGATTTACCATTGTAGCATATTCTGTTGTTTCTTTGGCAATTTCGTTCATCCAATCAATATCTTCTTGTACGAACTTTATGAAATTGTCGTAATGTTTCTTTTCACATGCAAGAAGTTTTAACATTGCTCTATCATATGCTATCTTCTTGCCAAGATCTACATCAAATTCATCTGGTTTAACACATTTAGACTTGCCAATAAATATCTTACCTACGCTACCACACCATAAATAGAAATCTCTGACGATAGCTGATTTAGCATGAATATTATCATGGCAAACATGGCAATGATTTGAAGCATTTGGTTCTATCTTACATACTACTATTTCTTTTTCATAATTAATATAGTAAGTAATGTCGAACCAACAATGATATTTCCTTTCCTGGGTATTGTATTCTTCAACGAAACTTTCTTCTCTAGGCATATAATATTCCCTCCGATTCTATAAAAGTAGCTTAAGTTAACATTTATTATAATACATCTTTCTCGTATCCACAAGACTCGCAGTGTATAACGTGCTTATTATCTTTTGTCACTTTATCTACTGCTTCGTTGCCACACATGTCACATAATAATTCTGTTTCGAATCCGTATTCTAATGGATTATTATAAGCTTCATTCCATGCTTGGAATAAAGAAGTATATTTACATATAGGGCATGTAATTGCTGTATCTTGTGCTACATTAATATTTGCATTTTTAAGACTTTTAGGGATTCTTATCTTATAGATATCATCATTATAGTCTTTCATATCAGATTTCTCTGGTTTGCAAATATTATTAATAGCTTCATCGCTATCAAGTATAGCAATAGGTATATATTCTTCTTTGTCACCAGATTTATCTTTTCTCATAAAATAGCTCTCATCTGGTTTAATTCTTACTATTGCTTTATCTGTTTGTCCACATTTAGGACATCTTATCTTAGGTTCATTTGTAACTGCCTTTTTAATATCAACTTCTGATAAGTCGATTGTATTAGGTAATCTATCTTTAACAAGATTTCTATCATTCATTTTCTTATTAACCATAGGAACTACCTTTTTATCATTTGATTTAATCTCAGGTAAATCATTTTTTAAATCAAACAATTCTAGCAGTTTAAGAAAATGCGAAGACTGAAGAAAATCTTCTGATACATTTTTTATAGATACTTCTGTAGTACCTTTTTTAATTAAAATATTAGTCTGACTTTCCATCTAGAGCCTCCTTAACCATAGATTCTATATTTTGAAGAGGTATGTCTTCAAATCTAGTAACTTTACTTATGAGATTATTATCTTGAGACACATAGAAAGTCTCATCAGCAACATCTTTTATACTTTGATTATGAGTAATCATTATTGTTTGCTTATTATAACTATTTCCTAATTCTTTAATATATTCTGCGAATTTAATAGACCTTTGTTCATCTATCATTTTTCCTGGTTCATCTAAGAATATATATCCACAAGATAACTTAGGATCATTAAATAATTCAAGATACGCATACTTGGCGGCAGTTGATATTATATCTATAAATCCACCGCCATTAGCATCTTCAGGCTTCTGTAAAGATTCTTCTCCATTTATTATTGTCTTAATAAAGAATTCATAAGAAGCCTTAGAACGTTCTTTGTTTTCTTTAATAATAAACTCATAATCTTTTGATTGAGTTACATATTGTAATGCTTCTGTGATTATCTTTTCAAAATATTCTCTAGCTTTATCTCTAGCAAGATTAGAAGATTCTGTTAATATAAGAATTACTTTATTCAACATTTCGTTTTCTTGAGTTAAATTATTTATCTTATTATCATAATCTAATATCTCATTTTCTAAATGTTCTTTTAAGATTTTCTTAGAACTATAAGCACTAGATAAGTTTTGAAAAGTAAGCATTAAATAATCTTGTAAATCTTTACTATAAAATTCACTTTGTAAATTGATTTCAGGAATCATTGTATATCTCCACATATAGGAATATTATACTTTTGAACAAGATCTTTTATATTAATAACATCCTGTTCAGTAAAATTACCAGTTGTAGTTATCTTTTGAAGATCGTTCAAAATACAAGAAAGTTCACTTTCTCTATTACTTATATAAGCACCTATTTCATCAATAGAAGAAATACCAGTTAACTGTTTAAGATTGTCCTCTATTGATGCTAATTCTTCTTTTTCTGATGCAAGATGAACTTCTGCTGTTAACTTATTATTCTGAGCTTCTGTAAGTCTTTTGTTAAGACTAACAAGTTCTTCTTCTATTTTCTTTAAATTCTGTTCTAATTCCATATTATCTTCCCTTCATGAAATGACCTATATTAGTTACCTGTTTTCTTGTTGTAATCTTTTGACCGCAACAAGGGCATATGCCATTATCCATAATCATCTTTTCTTTTTTATCAGCATTTTCTTTTATCAAAGAATTAAGCTCTTGTATATTATTATCTTCTTCTTCTATTATCTGACTTTGTAATATTACACTTTTAGTTACGTTTTCACGTTCTTCATTAATAATTGTGATATTAGATAATAAATCATTATTCTTTCTCAGATAATCAGAAATAGATTCATAATAATTCTTTATAAGAGTTATCAATAATATATCTGAATCACTTTTAGAAAATAAATTACTATGGTTTTCTATCTTTTCACTAAGATCTAAAACTCTTTTATATTTACTTTTTATTTCTAAATGAGCTTTTATCTTCATTTCACAATTTTCTACAAATGGTTTAAATGATGATATTATGGATAACCACATTACTTTTTTCTGTAAAACATCTACAGTATTCTTACATTCTATAAATTCGTCATATTTCTGAATTACTTCGTTATAATCAAGTATATGCTTATTTATAGAATATAGATATTTATATGCAGTAATATTGTTTTCTATTATATACAAACTATCTTCTATAGAATTTATTGAAGATATCTGATAGTTTAATCTCTCAACATCATTTCTGCATAATCTTATCGTGTCTCTTAACATACTGCAATAATGTAATGCTGATTGATAACAATTAAGATATTCTTTTAGAAAATCAACATCCATATATTGTATCAATTCATTTTCTTTTAATTGTTTCTCTGCTCCGTAAGTCTTAATTAACTTAGAATTAGATAATAACGTTTTATTTGCTTCTTTAACTGCAAGATCTATTACCTGAGTTCCTGTTAATCTACCTATTATTGCAGCCTTGCTTTGTGGACTTTCTGTAACTAAGAATGGTCCATCAAGCTGAGACATCATGTTAAGATGAGTACTTAAATCTTTAGTAATTGGTACTTCTGGCATTTGATGAACATTAGTAACTTCTACTGGAATACTATTTCCAAAGCCTTTATAATCTTGTGACCATTTAACCACACTTCCGTCTGGTTGAACTGTTTTACTTACTATATTATATAAACCAGATTCATTTCTTGTTCTTGATCTTGTTATACTTGTATCATCATTAAATACAACAGTAACAGAACAATCATTCTTTCCAGTTGTAATAAAATCTGATCCATGTGGGTCATTATCGAAACACCATCTTATTGCTCTTAATATACTTGTCTTACCATTATTAGATTCTCCAACGATGGCATTAAGACCATCTTTAAAATCTATAACAGTATTTTCATGAGACTGGAAATTATTAATAATTACTTTCTTTATAATTTTTCTTTCATTGTCAACAATAAATCCAGATTGTATTTCAAGCTTATCAGGAGCATTATTTAATGCTTCATTATAAACATCAATTGTTTTATCTAAAACTATCTTATCAACTGCCATCGTTTTAGACACATCAGATATAATATTAACTATTGATGTATTTAGATTACTATTGAAATTAGTATTAGATATACTATTCTTAAAATTATCAAGAGTAATCAATGTTTTTTTAGATTCTTGAGCTTTAGTATAATCAAATACTTTATCTGAATCTTCTGCTATCCTAAATTCATGTAAAGTATATGAATGTTTTACTATTCCATTAGAATCTCTATGTATGTCCAAAATACCATACTGTGGTTTATGTTTTTTGTTATAACTATTCTGTTCGACACGCATTAATGAACCAGGATTATAAACACTAAAATCTTGTCCATTATATGTAAATGATTCATGAAAATGACCAGATAATATTACATCTGCATCAGTAATTATATTCTGACATAATGTATGTGCTATATTAGGATTCTGAGGTTTATCACATAGATAACCATGAATAGCAAGTATATTAAAATCAGCATATGAATTAGTTTGCATTTTAAAATCTGATTCGATTCCAGTGTCAATATCTTTATAATATTCCTGTCCAGAAATATTGATAATAAGATTTTCTTTCTGAGATTTAAGCTGGATAGGGGATTTAACCCTATCCAGCTCTTTTACTATTCCAGTTTTATACAGTAGACCAAGCTTAGTCTGGTCTAATGTATCTATATTATATCCATCAATATCATGATTACCCGGAACAACATACATAGGAATATTATATGATTTTATTATTTCTGCAACCTGACCAGTAAACTTATCTGATACTCTTGGAGAATGAAATAAATCACCAGTATGTATGATTAATTTAATATCATTCTGTTTAATAACATATTTAAGTTCATAAAGCTTTCTTAAAAATGCTAGATAATAAATATCGGTTCTACTTTCAGGTGCTTTTACAGTTCCATGTGAATCTGTAATGTGTAATATTTTCATATAATTAAGCTCCTAGATTAATAAATAAATGGGATTGCTTTGTCTTTATCGTCGTATAATTTCTCTTCTTTTCCATTATAGAAATATACATGATCTGATAATATTTCTGAATCTTGAAGAGTAGTCTGATTTACCTCTCTTATCATATAATTAAGATTTTCGATACTATCCTTCTTATTTTCCTTATCTTCAAATGCCATTTCATTAATTGGAACAATGATAAGCTCATGAATAGAAGAAGGAATTATAAAGAAATTACTCTTAACATATTTATAAATTGTATTAAGAGATTCTTTATCTGCAAGATATGAAGCTCCGTAATAATCATTTTTATTAGAAACTACATACATCTTGTTATCTTCTTCTGTAACGCCATGATTAGCAAGTTCTTCTTCTGATACTCCTGTCATATTAAGAAGAGTATTAAACATGTTGTTAATAACAACAGGATATAATCTTCTTGTATTTTCAAAGCTTACATTAATAAGATCCTGTAATGAAACTCCAAATGTTGAAAGCATACTATTTGTTACCATAGCAACAGCTTCTGGAGTAACTTCTACATAGAATACAATAACAAGGTCTCCGAATATTAAATAAGGATGATCATTTACAAAATTTTTGTTTCTTTCCTTATTAAATACTCTTATGATAATTTTATCCTTGGTCTTTTCAAAGTCCTGTAATGTATCTATAAGAGAATTTATTTCTCCTGCTGTCTGATTATCTATGTTTTCCTTATAAAGTCTAATCATGTCCTTAGCTGCATCTTCTACAGACATATTCCGTTTATAATATTCGTCTATATAAAGATTTACTCCAAGCTTAGATTCTTTGTCTTTTTTGATACTTACTGCGTTAAGACTAACATCATTTGCTTTTGTAATATCTACATCACAAATGTCACTATTAACAAGTTCCGGAGCATTTTTAAGATGCTCAATAATTTCTTTTCTGTATTCTTTTATATCCATTATGTCTCCTTTATTCACCTACTTTACTCCAACCAGACATCCATAAGCAGTCTTTAACAAAATCTGGATCTGAATTTATACTTAAGGCTAATTCTACACATTCTTCAAATGTTGAATCTCTTCCTCTTCCACAATCATAATGACTCCTACCATTTTCATAATATTCTTCACCATTGAACCAAAATCCGTTACTAGATTGAGTAGTATTATTAACTTGTGAGTTATTAACTTGTGCGTTAGTACTTGAATTATTCTGATTTGTTATATTAGAACTATTACCTACAGATACCGAAGAATTGTTATTTGTAACAGTAGCTGTTTCTTTAAATCCATTTGTTATTAAGCTATCAAGTCTATTCTTTCTTTCTTGAGAAACTCCATCTAGAGCATGTTGACTATAGCTTTTAACAGAATTAAGAATTGTTACTGATGTTGTATTCTGTGGTAAACATAACAATACAGTATAGTCTTTATTATAAAGACAGCCATCATGCGATGCATAATACGGATTGTTACTATCAACATCAATGTAACTTAAATTCTTAAGATTAGAAAATGAACCATCTTGTATTTCTGTTACATCATAACCAATTTCTATTCTTTTTATTGAACTGTTTGAACCGAATGTACTTGGAGTTACTATAACTCCGCTTGCAGAAGATGTTATATTATTTGTTACCAAACAAAATAAAATCAAAATCAAGCATAAAAAACTTTTGAATTTCTTCATAGGCATTCCTCTCACAATAAAGAATAATAAAAGGACTATTATAAAAAACTTATAATAGCCCTTAAATATTTGTTTCATAATGCCATCGTTAGATGGCATTATTTTCTGCCTGTTTAAGAATTTCTGCTAACTCTTTATATGAAACAAATGCATATTTTTTAGAAGAAACTTTCTTATATATACCAGGTACATTCTTATTTTCAGCTATTTCTTCTTTAAAAACTTCATCGAAATTTATAATTTCTTTTGGAATTACTTTAGGTTCTGTTCTAACAACTTTTTCACTATTTAATAAAAACTTATCACTTGAATATTTAAATGATAAAGAAAATCTATTAAACGTTACTTCGTTATTTATGTCCTGTTGTAATTCTTTTAAATGCTTAATCAAAGAAATTATTTTTTGAGTATTATTTTTTAAGCATTTTTCAATAACAACTTTCTTATCTTCTTCAAGATTATCTGTTATATCATATTCTATATGTAAATCATCTTGTATCTTAGTTATCTTTAAATCAAATAATTTTACTTGTCTACAGTAGTTAATTACTTTTTCTAAATTAGCGGAATTGCATTCTTCTAAAAACATAACTGCTCCTTTCGCAAATAACTATGATACTTATTATAACATATATTTATGATGCAACATAACTACTCAAAATTTCGATGAATTGATTTCCTTGCTGTTCTGTTAATGACTGGAAATCTTCTGTATTAAAGGTCTTCTTAAGTATTTCCATAAACTTAGCCTGATCTATCTTTTTCTGCATGGTTAAATTCTTAATTGTCATTAACTGATCCATAGTAATCAGATTATTAATAACATCATTATAACCACTCTGAGTTGATACATCATCATCACCAAGCTCTTCATTACAGAGCATATCAAGGTTTGTATATTTTCTTAAAGCTCTACCTGTTGCTCTTGTAGAAGCCATTCTTATAAAGTGAGGAGCAACGTTTTTATTACAATTAGCTGGACATGCATCACCTATATCTGAATATTCTACTTTTATAATCTTCTGCTCAATAGGATCCCAATCATATCCTCCAATTACTGCTTTACATATACAAACATTTCCGTTATCAGCACTTGGATACTGTAAAATCTCAGTTTCCATTTTCCAAACGCCTTTTATATGTGCAAGAGCAACAAGACCATCAGCAGAGATTGTCTCTCTGCCTCCGGCAACCTTTGTATTAAATATCTGTTTGAACTTTTCAGAAACTTTAAAAGAAGCTTTGTGTTTATAATCGAATTCCATTTCTAATTCCTGGACTTCGTTATTTTCTTTCTCTCCCATAAATTATTCCTCTCCTAACTCTTTTGCTAGTTCTTCATCAGATAGTTCTGGTTTGAACAAATTTTCTGCATCCTCTATTTCTTGTTTAATATCTTGTTCTTCTTTATCAATTTCTTCTTTCATTTCTAAAGAAACACTATCTACGGAAATGAGATTGCTTACTGCATCAAGAAAAGCTTTATTATCATGTAATACTTGTTGTAACTCTGCTTTAGATTTGAATTTACATTCTACACCAGCAATAGTTTGAATATTATTCTTAGAAGGATAATACCAATATGCTCCTCCTCTTTCAAATATTCCCTTTTCTTCAAGTATCTGTGGTATTCCTACTGTAGAATCTATACCATTTTCAAATCTTGCATAGTAAGTACATTCAGTATAAGGATTATGCATTCCAGCTCTTCTATTTTTCTGTATGATACAATGTATCTTTACACCTTCAATAGCCGTAATAGGGTCTTCTTTTTGAATTTTAAGAGCACTCATTCTTATTCTTTGATCTGCATAAAACGCTAATGCTCTTCCACCAGTAGTTGTTGATGGGTCTCCAAACATAACTCCTATTTTATCTCTTAACTGATTAATAAATATTAAACTTACTTTGTTCTTTCCTGCTGGACCAGTAAACTTTCTAAATAACTTAGACATTAACTGAGCAGTACGTCCAACGTTCTGTTTATCCAAATCAGATTCATATTCTTGCTTTGGTAAAAAGCCTGCAACTGAATTTACTATTACCATATTAACAGCACCCTGTACAACAGCAGCATAAGCTATATCAAGAACGCTTTCTGCGCTATCTACTTGAGCCTGATCAGCGAAAGCTATACGTGTTATATCTACTCCATGCTGTTTTAATATTTCTTCTGTAATTGAATGTTCAGTTTCAACCCATAATCCTATAAAATTAGGGTCTTCCTTTTGACATTTAGCAAGAGTTTCAATAGCAAGACTAGTTTTTCCAGAAGCTGGTGGTCCAAATAATTCAACTATTCCACTAAAACCTCCACAATACAGAGCATTATTGAGTTCTATAGATGGTGTTGGTAGTACAACATTATCTAATGCTCCGTTATTTATAGCGTCTTGTCCTATCATAAGAGCTTTATCGCCATATTTTTTATTAACTTTCTGCTTTAATTCATTTAAAGCTTTAAGTTTATCATTTTTCTCATTAGTCATTTTGCAACTTTTCCTCTACATTCACTATTAAATAATATCGTACTATGTTATCAACTATCTCAATTATTGATTTTTCATCATAGTTAAGTATATTTTTGAATATTTTAGAATTCAAAGCTTCATCAAATAACATATCCAAAACAATAGAAAACAGATTATCATAGAAATATTGATATTGTTCTTCCGTTTCAAATAGACCAGACTTATCTAGTTTATTTAATATAACAGAAAATTCTTCAACAAAATTATTACTATCAGCGTATCTTTTTAATCCTTTTTCTGAGTCTTCAAAAGATATTACTGGATTATAATTTAAATAAAATTCATCTAAAATAGATATGTTATTATTATAACCTATATATTTATGATAATTACTATCATATATAGTAGTAAAAGTATTTGTTGAAGTACTTGTAGTATTATACTGATATCTTACAGTATCAACATAATCAATTAACTGGTCATATGACATTATTAAACTTGTATTATTAGTATTATTACTAGCAAACATCATTATATCCTTGTATTATCTTTTCTAATGTTTTAGTTACTATAGATATTGATTCAAAATCAACTTCTTTTGTTTCTTCGATGTTCTTTAATAATTCAATACTCAAATTTATACTTTCTACAATCTTATTATCATTAGATAAATTATCTTTAATAAAATTGTATTGATCTTCTGAAAAATCTATCATTTCAGACAAATGTTGAACTACATAACCTTTAACGTCTTCTACGCCAAGGTCATGGAGAGCAGAAACATAATATAATAACATTTTTCTTATAGCATTTTCTGCTCCTGTTAATTCGCTATTAATAATATCTTCTGCTCCCATAACGTATCTCCTTTAATTAAAATGGTGATGCTGAGTTATTATCGAACATTTGGAAATTTCCCATGTTCTGTTGCTGATTCTGTTGTTGATAGTTATTATTCTGCTGATAATTATTGTTCTGATAATTATTATTATTCTGCTGATAATTGTTATTCTGCTGTTGCTGATATCCATTATTCTGTTGCTGATTGCCTTGTGATAATGATTTAGCATCTGCAACAGTAAATTTAAAATCTTCTACATTGAAGATATGACCATATTCAGTCTGTCCTGTCTGATTATTTGTTGTCTGGAAAGTAGCATATGAACAAGTAACAGTAATGGCTTTTCCTTTAGGGCAATACTGCATAAATGTCTGTACTACCTTACCAACAAGAGAACATCTTACGAAGTCTGCTGTAACGATATTACTATCATTTTTAGCAGCCTGTCTCTGTTGCGAAGTAAGATTTTTCTCTACGGCAATGGTAAAAGTTACCTTATCCATTGGACCGTTACTTGTATTAACCTGTGAAACCTGTGGATCTTTGATTATTCTTCCCTCAAAAATACATAAATTGTGTGAATTAACCATTGTTTTTCCTCCTTAGAAAATGTAAATACCATTATTATTCCGTTAGGAATTCATTTCATCTTCGTATAATTCAACTGCACCGCTTATAAAGGCGTACATTAAAGAAACTGCTATATTACATCCACATTTATAAGAGATATTATGCTTTATTAATACTTCAAGTAACTCATTATAAATCTCTATAGCCTCTTTTTCTGAAATTTCATTCTTAACTTCTTCTGAAATTTTATGTATATCCTTTTTATGCCTACTTAATATGAAATCTATATCTTTTTCGTTTAACATATTAACCTCACATTGAATATATCCGATAATGTAACATTATATTACATTATCGGATATCTATCAATCTTTATGACATATTAAAAAGATCTGCGAATTGCTCTTTCTGTACAGTAAAATCTGGTGCTTTGGTATCATCTATAGGTTGGTCTTGTTTAACTACCTGTTTCTTTAACAATTGTTCTTTATCAAGCATTATCTTTAAATCCGTAGCATTAATATTATGATATATGTTACTGTAATTACCAGTTATTACTATTATTTGTCCTTTTTGTAAATCGTTAGATAAACTACTGACTTTTTCTTCATTAAAGACATTAGTATTTCTTTCTATATCATCTTTTGCTTTAAATTTAATATTAAGATAATCCTTACCAGTCTTAGTCTTTTTCTTATTTATATCTGTAACGATACCGCCTATCCTTACTTTTTCACCATTATTCACTGAATCCAAATCTATATATGGGAATTTATCAAGTGGATGCTCTGATATATATGCTCCCATATAGAACTTTTCCAATGATAGTTTAGCTTTGCTATTAAATTTCTTTTCATCTAATGGGAATTTTACTTCTTCTCCCATTATTTTTATCTTGGATATATTTTCTTTTCTTACATTTAAGATATAATGATTTACTAATTTATATCTATTATTCTCACAAAAATCAAAACATCCAGATAATATAAGAGCTATTTCTACATCTTTCTTTAACGGATTAGGACTTGCCTTTCCTGTTTGAGATTGAATATTATTAATTAACATATTTATTATGTTATCGTTATTATTATGCATTCTAAAATAAAAATCATCAAAATCTTTAAATGTTTGATTATTTAAAGATTTATACTCATCAAGGAAATCTATTACTCTAGCTCCTATACCTTTAATAGCTTTAAGACCATATCTTATAGCACCATTATCATTTGAAAAATTTACCTGAGATTTATTTATATCTGGTGGAAGAATTTTAATCTTTCTCTTTCTAGCACTAGCAAGAGTGGCTATAATATCTTCTTCCTTTTCATTAATAGTACAATTTGCTATTGCAAATTCTACTGGATAATAATAAGATAACCACGCTGTTTTATATGCTAATACTCCATAACAAAAACTATGAGACCTATTAAAAGAATACTTAGCGAAAGCTGCCATGTTATCAAATATCTTATTTGATAGTTCAAGAGAATATCCTCTTTTTAAAGATCCTTCACAATATTCTGAATCTTCATCTGATATACCTATTACATTATGGTCGCTATCAAATTTAGATTTCTTTCCATAAATAAATTCGTTTCTTATCTCTGGAATTTTCTTTACAAGCTTTTTACCTAGTATTTTTCTTATTCTAGCATCTGCTCCTCCCATAGAATAACCAGCCATTACTCTTCCAAGCATAATACAATTCTCTTGATACCATATACATCCATAAGTCTTTGATAAAATTTCATTTACATCTGAATTTCCCCAATCCTCTGGAGTATTTGTCTTTACATGGTCTATATATAAATCAACCATGGACTTACCTGTATTCTTATCTTTCTCAAGTGGTCCTGGTCGATTCCCAGCATTAACAGCACATAGACCATCTATATCTGTTACGTTAAAGTCTTTAATCATTTTCGTTGGAGAATATTTAGACATCTGAAAAACATCTGTAGTTTCTCCATTACGCAACATTCTATAAACTTCTACGTCACTATAATCCTCTGAGTCGTACCAATCATAACTTAAATTGACTAAATCCATTGTATATTTAATTACATCAAGAGTTTTAAGACCTAACACATCGATTTTCAAAAATCCATAAAAATCTAGGTCATTCATTTCAAATTGTAATACTGGAAGAACAGCAGTTTCACTACCTTCCATTATCTGTCCATGTTCATTAATAGGATATTTACAGATAACAACTCCTCCAGCATGGATTCCCATATTACTGTAACATCCTGATATATGTTTTAAAGCATGATATACTTGTGGATATTGTTTAAAAGTTTCATCAAGAGTCTCCCATGCTTTATCTAACATTCTCAGATCTTCATCATCCCATGAACTATAATTATTAGGATTTAAATGTCTATCTTCAAGTAAATCAAATGTAACAGCTTTTCCATCTACCATATCTGGTAATGACTTAGTTATCTTATTTGCGTCTCCTATTGGACATCCATATTTAGATAGAACTGCTTTAATAGTATTCTTAACTTTATATTCACCAAATGTAACTATCTGAGATACATTTTCCTGTCCATATTTAGTTAATAGATACTGTATTCCATCAGCTCTTTTATCTCTTGGTATATCAGAATCTATATCTGGAAAACTTAATCTTTCTGGAGAAATAAATCTTTCAAAATAAAATCCATTTTTAATAGGGTCTACCTTAGTTATATCAAGAACATAACTAATAAGACTTCCGGCAGCACTTCCTCTGCCCGGACCCATTAATATATTATTTTTTCTACACCAATTAAACCAATCCCACAATATTAAGAAATATCCAGCAAAACCAGCATTGCATATTACATCAAGTTCATAGCAAGCTTGATTTATATATTTCTTTATATCATGTATACCTTTAACCATAATCTTTTCTCTAAGATTCTTAAATACTAATTCACTTAGATATTGTGGTTCTGTATAACCATCCGGACAAGGATATATTGGTAATAAATCTCTGTGGTCTTTAGGTTTAATATCTGCTTGACATATATTTGCTATTTCAGCAGTATTAGTTATAGCTTCTAATGGAATATTATTTGAATTACAATATTTTTCCATTTCTTTAGGAGATTTAAGATAGTTATCTGTATTAAATGGTTTTTGATGAGATATCTCTTTAAATAAATCGTGATATTGTCTATCATCTTTTTCTATATAATGAGAATCACAAGTCATAACTAATTTTATATTTAACGTTTGAGATAATCTTACTAAAGCATCATTAACAAGTAACTGTTCTTGTATATCTAATGGTTGTACTTCAAGATATACTTCATCAAAATAAGATTTTAATTTATTAATATATTCAATCGCTAAATTTTCTTTTCCATTTAATATACATTGTGGAACTAATCCTGCTATACATGCTGTTAAACATATGATACCTTCACCATGGTCTTTTAAAAAATCTAAATCTGTTACTGGAAAATTCTTTATTTTTCCACTTATTATATTCATTCCAGCATGAGAAGTTATCTGATATAAATTTTTTATTCCAATCTGATTCTTAGCAAGTAATACAAGATGATATCTATCTTTATTTGGATTATTTTTTACATCTATACAATGATATATCTCACATCCAAATATTGGATGTATATTCATATCTTTATTATCTTGTTCAAGACATGCACTATATTGTTGAGGCCATACTGATATATTTCCATGATCTGTTAATGCTAATCCTATACATTCATATTCATTATCATTTTGATTCATAGAATAAATCTTTTTTACATAATCTTTCGGTCCTGGCATAGCGTCCTGTATCGAAAATTTAGTATGATTATGTAAATATGCAAACTGCTTCTTCATGCTTATAATCCTTTCGATATTTTTAAAAATTTAGTTTCGTTGCGATAGCAAAAATACTACCGCAACGAAACTTTTTATTAAGGATTAGACTGTTGCTGTTGAGCTACTTCACTTACAAAATATACGCTCTTTAAATCTTTTTCTGAATATAATAAATATCCGCTTGTTGCAGACATTTTAGATGGATTGGCAAGATAGAAATTACCATTATCAAAATTCTTTACTATATCGAAAAGATTTGAAACATTGAATGTTACATTAATAGGAACATTAAATGTGTTAGTAACTCCGAAACTATCCTCAAGAATTCCATACTGAGTAGATTTTGTAATATTAATAACATCATTGAAGATATTAATATTTACACAACCTGGATTAGTTGTTGTATCTTCAATAGCTTTTACTCTCTCTAAACTAGCTATGAAACTTTTATTATCTATAATAGCACTCTGAGCTTTATCTGGTTCCATATAAGATGTTAAATTTTGAGGAAAACTTCCGGCTATCTGTCTCAAATAATATTCAGCACTTTCAAATAAACTATCTTTCTTATTAATTGGATCATCTCCACTAATCTTGATAAGATTTCCATTTGTTTCAATCTTAACAAGATTATATGGTTCGAACAGTTTAAATGCTTTTTTGAGCTTATTAGCTTCTACTGTAACATGACCGTTCTGAATATCAACAGCTTCTGTTTTATAACAATAAATTCTATTAGATGTAACATCTATTGATGTTATAGTAATATCATTCTTGTCATAATCTATATCCATACAATCATTAATAGACGGAGATTTACCATCTTTAATAATTGAACACGTACCAGCAAGAGCGTCTTTTAATACATGTTTTGGTAATGTTATGGAGCTGGTTACATTATTAAAATTGTTAACTATACTGATCATACTATTAGTTGATCCTGTTAACTTAATTGGTTTCTTTCTTGTTCCATAAGTAATCTCAATATCATTAACTATTGACTTGATAGAGATATACTCATTTTCATCAACAGAATTGATAATGTTCTTAAATCTCTTAAAGTTAACATATGGCATCTGTTCTACTGTCTTAGATGAACCCATAATAACGATAATATTTACTTTTGAGAATTCTATTGAATTAGTAGTATAGATTTCCAATGTATTATTACCTAAATCAGTAATAGATACACAATCACATCCTAAATTCTGAGAATTATCTCCTACTGTTGATTCTACAGCGTTCAACGCTGCCAAAAGTGTTTCTCTTAAAACTTGTACTTCAAACATGATTCTCCTCCTAGTTTATTTTATTTGTACAAAGCTACTATTATCTTCCTTAATTGCGTAGCAAACACTTGTGACATTTCCCAATGTAACCACTAACTTACCACTATCATACAATTCTTCGATTCTATTTATATCAGATTTATTAATCTTAAATTCCTGTGATAGTGTTTCTTCAATGATTACTGTTACTTGTTCTTCTTCCATAAATACCTCCATAATTAAAACACCCTACGCTAATAGGGTGTTTTAAAATTGTTAATTATTAAAGCTGTTGTTTAATACTAATTAGTTTCTCACCGTCTTCGATAGAATAATAGTAAAGTCTATACGATAATATATCATCTACATTTTGATTACGTGTATTTATCTTATAAATCATATCTAGTAAATCGTCTTCCATTTCATCTATATTTGGATTTTTCTTTAATAGAAATGATTTCTTTAAACACATAAACTTATGTATTGATACAGGAATAATATAAAAATTATCATTAAACCTATCTCTTACTGTATTTAACGTATTAAAATCAAGCATATAAGATGCACCGAAAACACTATATTTATTACCTACTATAATAATGCTTTCTGAACCATCTTCTTCTTTATCTCCTATAAGTAATCCACTTGAATTACTACTAGGTACTTGAATCATTGAATGCTCTGGAAATGAAGCTATTGGAGCTAATACTTCTACATTCATTAAATCATCTTTAAAGCCGCCTATCCTTCTCTTTTTATCGTTTCCTATATTTGTGTTAGCAATAGAAATTATTTCTTTTGCTGTTTTATTGAAACGTTTGCAATCATCAACAGTAAGAATGTAACAATTCAAATTCTTACGATCATGAGATAATTCTGAAATCATACATACTTTAGTCAAATCCATATTATCTTCATGTATTATTTTCTTACTGTTTTCAAGAAGATTAAGTGCTTTTTTATTTATTACTTTATAAGTGATTCTTTGTTTAACTTCATCCCAGTTATCAACATTAAATCTTTCAAATGATTCAAGATTATCATTTTCTTTACTATGTAAAAATAACATTATATTTCTCCTATAGCCTCTAATGCATTTATAGGCAATGTTTTATTTATCTCTCTACATATAGGATTCTTACAAGTAAAATTAGATATGTCACTTACTATTTCTTCATGTGATTTATAAATATTACTTGCTACTGGACACAACCTACTTTCTCCTAATCTTATATCTCCATTATAACATATAGCTGGAGCACAAAACTTTGCTTTAAATGCAAGACATTGACATGCTAATTTAAGATTTTTAAAACTCCTTACTGCTGATCTTATATTAAAACATTTACTACATTTATGTGGTGGACATTGTATATTATTATCTAGTGCTCTACCCATAGGATACATAGATTCTATTTCTTTACATACGCATACGCTTCTTAAAGAAAATACTTTATGTGTTAAATCTATCTTAATAGGATAGTATTTTTCTACACTAGTTACTTGAAATATGAATTTAAAACCATATTTATCTTCATATTCTTTTATTTTATTATAGACAATATCATTAGTCATATACATACCATTTGTTGTAACAACTACGCATCCTACATTAAGCGAAGTTCTTACAAAATCTAATGCATATTCTAGAAACGTCCAAAAATATGGATGCTCCATTGGCTCTCCACCTGATATTATGAATACTCCTTCTCCATATTTATTAAAGAAACTTACCGAATTCATAAAATCTTCATATGACATAAAATGACTATTATCTGGTTTTGCATCATCAAGACAATGAGTACAATTCATATTACATTTATCTGTTATTTTTATAAGCATATTAACCTCAATTAAAAATGGCGGTAAGAAAAATCTTACCGCCATTTTATTAATCTGGAAGAATCTTACACAAAATATCTCTTTCATTAAGAATTAGATATTTGATTTTCTTCTCTTCATCAGTATCATCTGCATCTACTATAGGACTTCCACTATTGTAGGTATACATTACTTTGTCTCCTACATTTACTTTTACTGGAACTAAAGTTCCGTTCTCAAGCATAGCTCCGTCACCTACAGCAAGAACAATTCCCTGACATGTATGTTCTTTTTCTCTACCTGGAATTTCAATTCCAGATTCAGTTAAATTACTTAACTGTTGTTCTTTTACTAAAACTCTTGCGCCGTTAATCACTATCTTGTCAACATTCATATCGAACCTCCCATGAAAATGTAATATCATTATAAATTAAGATAATATCATTTTCAAACCCTCTTTGAAATTTTTCTTAGTATTAAAGTCACTATTCATAACATCTATAACTTTTGGTATTACATACAAACTTATATCAATATTATGTATAGTTTTGACTTTATATTCATTATAGAATTTAGAAATATCTCCAGTACATGTTATTATTCCGTATTTTTGTAATGCATTTAATCCTGAAGCGTCTACTATCAATCTTTTCGGATTTATTAATTCAATTTCTGTAACGAAATAATTAGTAAGACATTTGCTTATTATACTAGGATTACTATCTTTTACATTAGAGCATTTTATTATATTAGTAAAATATATACTTTGTCTGTCTATATTAAGTTCATATAAAACTTGCTCTATAAAATATCCTTTTTCATCAGTAAATGTTCCTGTATATGTTTCAAATTCAGAAGGAAACGCATCTACGAACATCGTAGATGCGTTATATGAACCATTTGATATTACTTTTGATAATGTTTTATCTGCTATTGGACAACCGCAATCGTAACAGTTATTATATAATTTTTTATTTAAAGCATTCATTCTAGCTATCTTTATACAATTGTTTACCGATTGCTGATTAATATCCTCTTGCTTTGGTATCATGGGAGTAACAATTATTACATTACCATCTACCTTTATCATTTTTATTCCTCTGGTGGATTCATTGATCCTTCAAAATCTGACTGTTCTTCTATAGTGATATCATCTGATTCACTATCAGTTTCTTCTGCATCTAAATCTACACTATCCATAATGTCGTTTTCGATGCTTTCTGTTTCGGATTCTTTGATTTCTTCTTCAATAGATTCCTCTACATTCTTTTTAGGTCTTCCCCTTCTCTTCTTTGTTTCTTCTCCAGAATTAATCTTTTCCTCAAGTTTCTCTGCTTCTTCGAGCCTTGTTCTAAGTTTCTGATTTTCAGATGAAAGGTCAAGATTTTCCATTTTCAAAGAAGCAAATGCTCTAGCCATTTTAGAGTCCTGGAAATTATCTAATATTGCTCCAAATGAAGGATCTTTCTCCTTTACAATACACATTATGCAGACACCATCTTTATTAAGCTCAATCTCATTCACCTTATTACCACATTTCTTACATGGAATAAGCTGATTCTTAAATGCATTAACAATATCTGGATTACTTAAATCGTAACTTTGTCTGCAAGAGCAACATTCAATAGCCTCTTTAGAAGATGTTTTATTATCTTCATTTTCAATGAATTTCATATTTCCGTTTTCATCAAAATCTACACTAATACTAGATGATTGTGTAAATCTTGCTAATTCAAATTTCTTACTTCCACACTTTGGACAAATCTTCATGTGCTTTTCTCCTTCTTATGTCTGAATTGTTGATAATCGATTATTTTAGATTCTTTTTTGACATGTTCATAATATATAAAATCTATTCCTCCGATGTTATAAACTTTATCTGGATCAGATATTATATTATTTGCCTTAAAGTATTCCATAAGCATATCCATAGCTGGTTTAACTAATTCTTCCTTGAATACTTTATATGCGATACAGTCATCTATATAATAATAACTACTTACTTTAAAGTTATTCTTATTTATAAACGAATCTATAATCAATTCCACTAATTTACCGTTAGGTATATAAGTATATGAATCATTATCTTCATGGTATTGCCATAAAGAATAATCTAATGCTATTTCACTTCCAGATAACATTTTAGTCTCACTTACAACTTCTGTTCCTTTAAAATATTTATACATAAATTATTCCTAAGCTATCGTTGTTATAGAGATAGTTTCTATTTTAGTTGGTAATTCTTGTAGCCTAAACACTCTTATTTCTTCGTTTTCTGGATTATGTTTCAAAATAGCTTTATTCAAATCTTCTTTGGTAAGATTTGAACCATATACAAAGCCTTTAACATTAAGAGATTTATTTGTTATAAGATAAATATCTTCTTTCTGTTTTATATTTAAATTAGCGCTTTTTAATTCTTTATTTTCATCATCAACATCGTGTCTATTAATAACAATTTTTTCTTCTTTTACGTTTTCTGACATTGTATGTTTGATTTCATTTTTGAAATCTTCCATCATATTGTTAAACTGATCTGTAAAATTAGCAACTGTTGTCTTTAATTTAAGTATCTTTTCATTAATATCTTCTGATGCAACGAAACTAATATTATTTAATAAATCATTTAATTTCTTTACACTATCAAAATACTTCTTTATAAGATCTTGTGATTCAACAAATAAAACTTTCTTTTTTGTTAAATCTTTCTGTTCATTAAAAGCGTAATATATAGTAAGTGCATTTCTGAAACTATCTACGAATTTACTGAAAGTTTCTTCGTCTTCTTTTATTGTCAAATCATTTGAAATTTTAATTAATGAATCTGATATTGCATTTATGATTTCTTCTATATCATTCAATGAATCATCAGAAATACCATTTTCCATTTCTTTGATTACGTTTTCTTCAATTATATCTTGATTAATCTCCATGTTTTCCTCCAACGTATTTATTATCCCCTCTAAAAAGAGGGGATAGCCATTATAGACTTCCGAAAATCATTTTGTTTACTTCAGAATTAGCATTCTTAGCGTCTGCTATTTTACTTATTGTTGTAACTGAATCGCATATATCATTTAACGTAGCACATGAAGAATGTCCATAGTCAACAAGAACTCCCATAGTCTTAAAATCTTTATCATCTTTAAGCTTTTTGAATTCTCTAATAAAGCTATCACTTACTCCGCAATCTCCATCAGTAATAAATACAATATCTGCCTGTTTGAAATTAGATTTATCAATAAGTTTAGAAGCTTCTCTTAAAGGTCTTTCAAAATCAGTTCCTCCAGAAGCCTTTTCCTCAGCTATATCAATAATTTTTTGCGGATTGATTTCATCTTTTGCTATCTCAACTACTCTTCTTACATGACTATCATATGGAATACATGCGAATTCTCTTTTCTGTCTTTGAGCTATTTCAAGAATACCTACTGCTAATGCTTTAGCCCATACTTCTTTATCGCCTTGCATTGATCCAGATTCATCTATACAAATAATAATCGGTCCTTTATGCTTTTGATAATGAGATTCCTTATCGTAAGTTAATAACTGATTTTCAGTCATCTTTCTCTCAAAATCTTTCTTAGTTACATTATTGCATAGATTTATCTTTTCACTAGGTAATGCGTCCTGGAAATCTTTTCCTGTCTTAATAGATTCAAGTTCGATAGAAACTTCCTTAGATTTTCTTTTCTGTTCAACAAGTGCTGCTTCTTTATATTTACCAATCAAATCAGTAAATTCTCTAAGATTAGGTGAATTCCTTATCTTTTCAAGAACGGATCTCTTCATGTCAAATGGAACTTTAACATCATGACCACTTCCTAATCCCCATGCTTCTACATATTGAGAAACTTGTTGTACTTCTGCATTTGCATCATTAATATCATCTACCATTCTTATAGCAACTGCTTCTCCAAGTTTATCACTTCCATCAGCATTTACAAGCTCGTCACAATCTTCTGCCATTTGACCAGCATATTCTCTAAGATTCTGAAGTTCTTCTTTACCTTGCTGAAGCTCAGCATTTAAAGCATCTATTTCATCTTGTGGAGCATGTTCAAATTTCTTCTGTTCTATAAGTTCATCTATTTCATCAAGTCTTTCAGCAAGAGCATCCATTTCTTCTTCTTTCTGCATTAACTTATCAAGAGCTTCTGCCTTTTTATAAAAGTCTTTCATATTGTTAATCTGTTCAGTAAGAAGTTCGATGGCTTTCTGACCAAGAATTTCAGTTGCAACTCCAGCATTGAACATATCATATTTACAATTCTTTCTTAAATAAATATATTCTGGAGTATTAATCAGATTTTCTATAATACTTCTATTCATATAAGATTGAATATGCATCTGTTCCGGTGGAAGTATTTCTGGATTATATAAATATAAAGACAAAAATATATCTTCATGTAGATATTTGAAAGTAGGTAATAATGCTTCTCCTTCTTCTATTGTATTCTGCATTATTGCAGAAGTATCTACCATATCCATATAATCATCATGATCAACTTGGATATGTCTTATACAATTATGAGAGAACTTATTAGTATCTCCAGACAATCCAAATATTTCTTGAACATTACGTCCAGAAGCATTTACAGAATTAAATGTATCTATATTACTTATTTTGTACTTATCAAAATCTTTTTTACTTTGTTCACTTTCTGTATCAAGATTATTCAAACTCTTTGTAAACTGTTCGAATAATTCTTTTGCATTAAAAGAACTATTATTTAAATCAACCATATTTCCTCCAAATATTTTATGGTCTACTGAATAAATCAGTAGACCATAAAATCAATTAGTTTCCTAAAGTATTGTTGATAATATTACTTGTAAGGTCTGTATGATACTGAAGAATATTGTCTCTGAAATCGGAATATTCTTTAACATCTTTACCATTAGCAGATGCATTATTGATAAGCTTATTAAGTCTTGCAATAATATTCTTCATTGAGTTCTGATACTGTAAGAATATCTGATTCTTTTCTTTATCATCTGATGCATGTTCAATTCTATCTTTGATTTCATTGAACTGTACCTGATATTTAGCAAAATCATCATCATAAGGATTTGTAATCTTATTTAATTCTGCATCGATATATGCTTCATCATCATCTTTACTTAGCAATACATATTTAAGAGCTTTAAAATCTTCAACCTGAACAGAATTTCTATTATGTAATACGGCTGATCCTTGTAATACCTTAAGACCTTCATTAGCTCTTCTATCTGAAACAGAAATATTTGCATTTTTCTGTAAGTTTGCAAGGAAAGAAATATATTCGTTAATTATGTTCTTAGAAATAGGAATACTTTTACTCTTATTCTGTAAAGCATTAATTTCATCTATAGTTACAGTAGTGAAATTATCATTTACATTAATTCCAGCTCTTTCATAGATATAATTATTAAACATTTTCTTTTTACCAGAAGCGTTATGTACATAATCTACTTTTATTCTAAATAAAAATCTATCATGTAATGCAAGAAGAGTATCATCTTCTGGTGGCTCATTTGAAGCTGCAAACATAGAAATCAAAGGAACTTGAACTGGCTTACTATTATTATAGAATATATGCTCATTCATAATAGTTAATAATGCATTCAATGTAGGTGAATTAGACTTATATACCTCATCTATAAATGCGATATTTGCTTCTGGTAATTTACCTACAGTATTTCTTCTAAATTCATCATTTTCCATACCCTTAATAGAAAATGAACCAAGAATTTCTGCTGGATCTGATGATTTATTTAACATCCATTCAAAGAATTTAGAATTTTCAATTCTATTACATACTGCCTTACTGATTTTAGATTTAGCAGTTCCAGGATCACCAAGCATTAAAAGATTAGATCCTGTAGCAATAGCAAGTAACATTATTTCAATAAGGTCTTGTCTTTCAACAAATTCATTATTCAGTTCGTTCTTAATAGCGTTTAATTTTGTAACAATCTTATCGATATCTACGCTAGAAATATTCTCAACGTTATTATCAATAGCCTGTTTTTCTTCTTCTTTTGTAAGTTCTTTCTGTTCAACGTTTTCGGTCTTAACAGCTTGTTGACCAAACATTTCCCCGAACATATTATTTAAACTTTCAAAGTTTAAAGCCCCTGAATCCATTTTTGTTCCTCCATTATCATTCATTTTTTGTTCCTCTTATACTATTAACTTATAAACACTCTTAACAGTTTCGTCTGTAAAGCCACCTAACAAGTCTGCAATATTTCCTAATTGTATCATTAAATCCCTAAACTGAGTACCATTAATCAGATCATTATTCTTCTGATATATTGCAAACTGAGCCATAAGCTGTAGTTTTTCATTCTGTCCTAAACCATCAAGATTACCTTTGAATGTAGCATTTTCAATTAACCATTCGTCGATAGTATATTTCGGTATATAGGATATATCATCATCAATATCTGTCATTTCATTGGATTCTTCGTTAGAACTATATAAAATATTATTCTCATCTATAATTCCAACAGTTTTAACTTTACGTTTATAACCATCTACAATGAGAGTTGCTGCATCTCCACATAGACTTGCATAAGTTCCTTTACCTTTCTTTGCAAGGTCTGTGAATATCTCATTTAAATTTTCTACACTAAAATGATTATATCCATAGTCTATTGTTACTTCGTAAAAAGAATCGTTCATATTACTAAGTTTTAAAGGCTCAATTTTATAGTTCTTTACTTCATCTTTAACTACAAATTGAATCTCTTCTTGTGAGTCGTTATCCCTTATAACAACTACACAAACACTTTTGCCACTTTTTAAAGTGTTATTTCTTATATCAAAATCTACATCATAAGAAGAAAAGTGTTCATCTATAAAATGTTCTACTGTTCTTCTTAAATCAGACTTATCAATATCAATGTTGATTTTTACTATTGCTAAAGCTTCGTCTAACATATTGATTGTACTCCTTATTTTTATTTTAAAATCCTATTTAAGCCGTTAGGCTTATTATAGTTATGTTTTTAAAATACAATTAGAGAAAATATCGGAAACATCAGTATCCATTTGATATTCGTCCCAATTAACCCATAAATCGTCTTCTTGAAAACAAACATAACCAGAAATATCAAATAATTGATTTTCTATTAGTGTTGCAAAATGAACCTTTTTTGGATTATATAAAATCTCTCCTCCAAATCTAATCTCTAATATCTTTGCAAACCAATAACAATATCCATTTAAAAAAACATCCTCAATTTCTTGAGGATGTTTTTTCTTAAAGTTAATAATAAATTCTATTATTTCTTTGTAACACATTACTCTGTATATACTTCTGTAACCAATGATTCATAGCTTTCAGAAGTAGTACCCCCATATCCAATGATTTGATACTTATATCTTTGTAAAATATTAACGTTAGTGTCTTTAAAGTACAACCAGTTTCTTGTAGCTGGCTTAAATAATTCTGTATGATGATCGTTATCAAATTCATAAGGTCTAACAAAATTTACATCTTCTGAAGACGCTATTTCTATTCCATCACGAAGTATTTTATATCCCTGTAATCCTGGTATTTTTTCCCAGCATATATAATTTATCTTTTCAGAACAAACATAAAATACATTAGATTTAATAATCATAGTATTCTCCTTATGATTTACTTTGTTTTCCCTTTTCTATAATATCATAACAATCAGCTTGAGAATCAAAATTATGGTATAAAATATTACATGCATCATTTAATGCATCTATTTCTACACTATATAATTCTGATTTTAACCTATCTTTGATTCCTATCAGTTTTTCTACTGTTTCTCCTATTTTCCCCATAATCAACCTTCTTTCATGGCGCTTATTAATGCTTGTCTTTGTGAGCTGTCTATTGATACTAATGCATCTGATACATCTTTATTCTTTTCTATATTTTCTAAGCGTTCTTCGTCCTTAGATCTAATATTATCAAAATTAGATGTTATCATATCATAGACAATTACGTTATCGAACTGTGATCCAGCTCTTCTTGCTCTACCTATACGCTGAGTTTTTATAGCAAAAGTATCTGGCTGATCAAGATTAATAACAAACTTAGCGACTTGTAAATTAAGACCAGCACTCATAGCATCTGTCCCTATCAATACAGGATGATTTTCTGATTCATTAAATAATCTTACATTTTCATCTCTTACGTCTTGATTTTCAGTTCCAGTATACATAAGAATAGGGATTTTAAATTTCTTATTTATATATTCTCCAATTAAATTAGCAGAAGTTCTAAATTTTGAGAATATGATTACTTTATTTCCGCTTTGAATTATATCTTCTACTATATCAATTGTAGATTCCATTTTATCTGACATCTTATAATTCTTTGGAATTTCTACACCATATTTTTCTCTCATTGCTTTTGAATTAGAGAATAAAAACATACGTGGATCTGTACAAGCTGCCTGCCTTGCTGCAATAAGACCTTTAGATTTTCCATCAAGCATTTCGTATAATTGCTGATTTTTTATCTTTCCATCTTTGTCTTTAAGCTGAGATAATTTATTCTGGATTTCTGCACTTTCTTCAGCTATCATGCTCATTAGCTTAACTTGAACACTATCCATTTCACAAGATTTCTTTATTATATTTGTCTTAGGTAACTGTATAGATACTTCATATTCGGTTCGTCTTATCAATATATCTTGAACCTTATCTCTTAATTCATTAAGATTTTTAGCACCTACATATTCCCATCCAAATCTTGTATTTGCACCTACAAGATATTTCTTTGAGAAATCTTTCCATGGCCCAAAATAATCTGGATCTGATATCTGAACAATTCCAAATAAATCTTCTGGTTTAGACATTACAGGAGTTCCAGTTAAAAATATAACTGGAGTTCCTTTTACAACAGAAGCTATATTATTATTAAGCTTTCCAGTTCTTGCTTTTACTTCATGTACTTCGTCTATTACTACCATATCATAATATAAAAGTTTGATTGTATCAGTATCATTTAAAAAATTATGATAGTTAGTAATCAGTATTGCTTTCTTAGCAGAGTTAAATTCTTTATAAGCCTGCATTCTTTTCTTTGGAGTTTCTCCAGTACATGAAATAACAAAGTCTTTATCTAAATCAGTAAATTTCTTAATTTCTGATTTCCATTGTGTTTTTATAGATTTCTTACAGATTATTAGTATTTTATTATAGCCCTTATTTTCAATGAACCATTTAAAAGTACCAATAGTTTGAATTGTTTTACCTATGCCTACATCATCAGAATTTAAAACCATATTATATTTTAATAATTTATCTATCATAAACCTGATTCCATAGTTTTGATAGTCATATGGTTTTAATTTAAGATCTGGACATTTAATATCTTCATCTGATATTTTGTACATTTCAGACATATCTGGCATAGGTTGACCAAGAATTACCCATCTAGGAGTTTTATATACTAATTCACCTTCGAATTTTTGTTCAAGAACTCCTAGCATATAAGATTCTATTATCCATTGTTTTAATACAGGGTTAAAATAAGCGGTTGGTATATTGCGTAACCTATCTTTGTAAAAATAGTGACACTTTATACTCAACCGCTTATCTGGTAATTGATTTATTATAAGCATGATTTCTCCTAAACTCTTTCAACATGAGTTAATCTTATAGAAACTATGCTTGAATATATACTATCCATGGAAGTATAATTAATCATCCTTGTTTTTCCGTATTCATCATAAAATTCTACAAGATAATCGTTATGTTCGGTTTTAGTTATACATTTTAAAACCTTAAGATTTTCGGTAGAAAAAAGAGAATGTACGGCTTCTATCATCGGTGTCCATGGAGATAGTTCAAGATATAGTTCTAAAGGTCTATATAAATCACCATTACATAAAACTATTTCAACACAAACTCTATTCTTTTCAAATAAATAAAATTCATTAAAAATACTAGGTTTGTCCTCTCTAGTATAAACTACATAGAAAACAGTAACTATTCTACCATTATCAATATTCTTATCTTTGATAATTATGTCTTTATGAAGCTCAGCAAAGCTCATAATTTCATTAGGAGTTATTTTAGTATTTATGTAGTTTCTAGAATATCTAGGGTCGTAAACCCATTTATCATGACTATCTTTTTTAAT